>Ga0116227_10010234_pt1 | contig 16498 bp, 16 predicted proteins | sample S1TSphgellanicum_FD_89693 | JGI IMG/M metagenome (GOLD analysis project Ga0116227, IMG submission 89693) | Host-associated microbial communities from peat moss isolated from Minnesota, USA - S1T2_Fb - Sphagnum magellanicum MG | ecosystem: Host-associated > Plants > Peat moss > Unclassified...
GAGCAAGGCTGGAGGGGAGTTGGACATCTCACTCCAAGCATTGTTCACATACTTGTGTGTCTTATGTGCTTGTAATTGCGCAATCTCTCCTCTGATCCTATTGTTCTTCAATACTTCAATAATTGATTGGTTGATGGTTGCAAAATCTCATCGTCCAAAGCATTTTGATTTTGAGAAGTCTCTTCTCTCAATTGATGTGCATTTTGTTGTAAATTCATCATTGAATCTACAACATAAGAACCTATGATTTAGTAAATGGCAACATGTAAGAATTGTAATTTGATTTTCAAAACTAGATTTTATTCTTTAGATGACAACATGAACAATGTGCCCACATGCACAAAAGATCATGGTAATCAAGGGAAAACTAATCTAAAAAAAGTTAGCACACATAATCATGTCATTATGTACATGTTCATATTCATAGGAGGTCTTCAACTAATGTAATTTACTTGAAAAATGAAGGTCATTCATTACTGTCGGAATCATTTCGTGCTCAACACCTTGAAGGGTTGCAAAATCACCATTAATGCCCGTAACACTTCCTTCAACATCCACAACTTCTTGAAATTGATTATCAAAGGATAATTGTAATGGTACTTCATGAAACTCCCTAATGAACTCATTAAATCCAGCCATTCTTGCATCTTCATTTGGAGTGTTGGAGGGACATAATGGCGATGCATTTGTTGTCATGTGCTTCCAAGTTGGGAGGCCTTTTGCATATTGTAAAATCAAGCTTTTTATTTGGTCATGTGGAAACCTGTAGGAAATTTTTGAAAGAGAAAAAAAAAAATCTTGATGAAAGTTGGAACCATGTCTTCCATTGATGTCAAGGCAAAACATGGCCACGTCACGGATTAAAGCAGCTTGCTCTATGGTTTTTTGTTCTTGAAAATATATTTTAACACCATTCAAAGACACCAATAGTTCATATTTCACTCTACCATCTTTTTTAACCTTTTTGCGCATTCCATGGTATCTTCTGAACTTTTGGAATGGGTAAGCCCCCATTCTCAGTTCTATGCAAACATATGTGGCACGAAACTCCCATGCACCACCACCTTTTTCCACATAACCCATTAAGTATTCAATTATGTAAACCGCAATGCCATTGCTCCACCATTCTAAGAACTTACCCCCCATTTTGGCCCTTGCTTGTAGGCTTTCACCTATCGTAAAGCATGACACAAATGTTATCAAGAATTCTAACATGTAGATCATGAAATTTATGAAGGAAAGGGTGCAATTGCTTACTCCTTAAGAATGGGAGGGAACTTATGAATGTTTTCATCTTGGCAAAATTTCACCAAAATTAAAAATGAAAACTTTGGTTATTTTCAATGATTCAATTGCTAGAAATTAAGGGGGGAGGGGGAGGAGGGAGGAAAATTTGCTAGATTGTTGTATTTGATTATAGTAGGTAGACATAAATATAGAGGATTGAAATGTGGTTCATATTTGGTCTTATAACCAAATTTAACAAATCTTCCTTCCTATGGACAATAACTACTTATGTTACATACAAAAATTCCTTAAGAAATTAATGGAGCTTATGTTCATATCTAGACATAATCTCCATCTTTCTCTTGAGGAGTAGGCACAAGATCCTCCTCTTTTTCAAAAGTCATATTCAATCAAGGATATAAATTGTTTATGAAATACACTAGGTAATTTTTCCAAGTGAGTAGTCTATTGATTGTTGACCACTATGGTAAAAGTGAAACTACATAGAACAAAACAAGAAGCTCATTGCATCATGATTTTTCCTTTTAAGACAAGTTCAAATGAAAAACTAAAAACTTCCCTTACTAGATCTAGAACTTTTCATTTAGAGGCATGAAGCCAAAATTTAATGCCCAAATCCTACACCAATGCATAGTCTCTTCCTATTGGTAGAGGCAATAAAAAGACATAATCGAGTTGTGGGAGATTTAAAAGTACCTTGGCTTGGAGTTCATTCACAAGCACTACAACACGTTTAGGATGTCATAAAAAAGCCATATGCTCCAAATGCACCATTGCCACTCCACGAACACAATAGGATGTCATAGAAAAGCCATATGCTCCAAATACATCGTTGCCATTCCCAAAACACATTTAGGATGTCATAGAAAAACCGTACGCTCCAAATACATTGTCACCACTCTGACAATTGCTTGTAAGGGGATAGCTCTAGGGTTTAAAGGGGAAGGAAAGCAAGAAGAAAGAGGGTATTAGGGGAGAGACGTTCTAAAGGAAACCAGAATCTGATATTCTGCCACAATGGACCTTGTGCTAGACCAACAGTTCAGTTAGGTCTCTGCCTCCAATTGTGTTGTGAACACCAATGCAGAAGATAAACCCGTCAGCCACAAAAATTGGAAATAAGAAAAAGAAGCATCAGTGCTGCATATACTACCAACATCTCACATCTAATATATTGGAAACCTGAGCTTCACTACACAACATTCCAAAGGAACCCCACAACACAAGTAACCCCTTGCAAAGGGCTAAAGAAGAGGTGGTGAAACCCAGCCAAACTTTATAAAAAAAGAAAGCAACCAAGAAAGGGAGAGAGAAAGAAACAAGCAGCAAGGACCAAAGTCCAGGCTAGCAAACAGAAATAAGTTAAAAGAAGACCTTTGTCTGTATTGCAAATTGCAGCTTCTTGGTACCTTCATATACATGTTTCAGTGGAAGTTCGACACTAGCCGGACGGAAAGAGTAAGAAGAACAGGAGGAAGGGGGAACTTGGTATGGGCCCCGCGAGGACGGGGGGAAAGGGGGATCTGTAGGAGGTGGCGAGAACAGGAGGAAGGGGGGATTGGTATGGGCCCCGCGAGGAAGGGGGGAAGGAGGATCTGGGGGAGTTGGCAAACGCGGGGGCTAACGTGCGTGCCCTGCCGCTGAGGCAGCAGAGTGACGGAAGGGCCCAGTCTTTCGAACCCGCGGTCAAATCAGGAGGGGATCAGAAATATGTCAAGCTTAAATTTACCAAAATCTCCGTACATGGTTTGTTATTTTTCTATTTTTGCAATGAGGTAGAATACTTGTTTGCTTTCCGTATTTTATTATAAAATTTTATTTATTAAAAATAATAATATAATATTTTTATAAATAAAAAAATCATTAAGAAAAAGACTCCACAGATCACATGAAGAGTTATTTATCATCTTGATTCGGTCTCATCTTTTCACATATATAAAACGAGTACTAGGGGTCAGGATTTTTTTTTCCCAATTTTGTGAGGATTAACATCATGAGGCACAATGAGCCTTAGAGCACCTCCGGTGGTGCTCAGTATGTGATCCTGCACAGTAAAATTGGATGAAGAAATGTCAAATTATGCCGGTTTGGGTCAGGAAAGTAGTTTTCTCTCAGCATAATGTGCACAGTGTGCGGTGCCTAGTAAGAGGCACAGCAATGCCGTGCACCTGTACAAAAGAATAATTAATATGATTTGACTGGTACTTAGTGTTTTCTCATTGGCCCATCATACCAATTGGAAAAAGAAAAATATATTGTTTTTTTTATTTTTATTTTTATGCACAGCAAAAGAAATCGTTTTTCTTTTTAAGACAAGAAAGTGCTTTGCGTTCGATTTTCTGCACCCAGAAAATGCCATAGGTTTTCCATCTTTGGCTGATTTGCTATTAGTAGTTCCCAACCTTTTTGATGTCCCATTTTCAATTTCATGGGTGATCTTATGTCATATATTAAACTGATAAAAAGAGACTCCACACTTAATTTTAGTTGAGAAAGGTATTCAATTTTGTGAGGAAGGTGGACTGGCAATCATTCATAAGAGGACTTAGTCAAATTTGGCTACAGTTCGAAGAGAAAAGTAAAAAGTTATTCACACCCCCATACATGAATGTGTGGTCTAAATATGGTGAGTTCAACTTCTTTTTTTCCGCTTCCCACAGCCCCCCCCCCCTCCCACCCCTCAAAAAGACTATGACAAATTTCAGGTCTTCTTTTTTTTTCTAACCAAGTGACAAAATTCGCCACCAAACGAAACCCTGGTTGGGGTCAGTGTATGCATTTTAACATTTTGGCCAGATAAAAGTAAGTACAAAATTTCAAATAAAATCTCAGCCTATTAAAAGGTAAATAGACTTCAAAAAATTTCCAAACCAAGTAAGGGTCAATGTTTTTTTGGTCAATTTTGTGTTATAGCCAAAGTGGGGATGATTCACAAGAAGACTTAGCCAACTTTGGCTACAAGCTAAATTTCAAAATAAAAGCTTTTAAACATCTATACTTTTGGATGCCTACTTGAACCATACATAAAATCTGGAAACTTTTCTTAAAATTTGGTCGAATATTGGCTATTGAAAATGTAAAAAGCAAATGATTTTAGCATGTTTCATTTTCAATATCACTTTTTGGCTGCATATAGGTAGAAGAAAAAGAGTTGATAAAGGTATAAAGGTTTTGCAAAATTATCAATTTGGGTAAAGGTAAATGTTGAACATTGACTCAGTTTGCACAATAACAATAAATATTTCATTGTTTACCCTATACATACATGTAAGTATAACTTATAAGTGGGTGAATGTACAATAAAAAATATTTATGCAAGTATGGCACATCTCAAAGTGAAGAAAAAGACAATTATGCAATTGGCATTGGAAACATGAATGCATGAAAATTTAAATATGCTATCAAAAATTTAACAAAATGCAATCAAATCAATGAATAGCATTAAAGATGTATTCAAAAATATATATAATGGAAAACTATAATAAAATTTAAAGGGATTCTAAGAGCATATGATAAGAGTTTTTTCCAAATTAGTTAATGCAATGAATAAAATTAAAACATCAAAAGAAAATATATTTAATAGTTAGTCATCATAATTTGAAAAAAATCATTATAATCACATAAATTGTGAAAAATGGAAATGCATATATGTTACTAGCATTTCTTTTCTTGGCTGAATTTGCACGTTGTGGTGATATATATATATATATTTAAAATTTTGGTTTCTTAAATCATAAACTCAAGAAAATTTGTTAAATTAAAAAAAAAATCTCCAAGCTTTTGAAAGAAAAAAGAAAAAAGAAAACCAAAACAAACAAACAAACAATATGTTGTATAATGATTTTGACATATACCTTTTATTTACAATGTTTATGTTAGAATTTTTTTGGGTTTTTGATTTCTACCATGGTTACATTGGAGGCATTGCTTAGGCTTCAAGATCCCCATGTATTCTGAATTTTTTGCTTTTCCTTCTTTCCCAACAAGGATTGAAAATAGTTCCAATTTTGATTTTTACTTATTTTTGTGAAACTTGGAATTGAAGATTTTTCTAAAAATTAAAGGACCATGCAATGCTTTGAAGGACATTCATGCAATAAACACTACAATAAAAAATCCTAAATAAAAAAATCTAAAATCATCATATTTAAAGGATAGGTTCAAACAAGCTCTCAAATTATATGAGGAATCTTAATTTTTTTTACTTTCCCCTCTAACCTCTAGCCAAATTTGGCTAATTTCTCTTGTACATGATTGTTAACCCACCTATTTCACAAATTTGGAAAAAAACCATTGCTTCTTTGTAAAGTAATTTAACTGTAGAATTTATTTATTTATGATATGTCCAAAAAGCTTAATGTTTAGTACGTGCATTGTCCAAATGAATTGAGTCATTTTTCATATTGCATTGTTTAGATGCATTATTTGACCAAATATCATCAAATTGTTAATCATAGTTGTACCTACCATCTTGGTGGTGTTAGGTAGTTATGGGACCTTATTTTAAAATTTATATATTTTTGGATGATGGGCCTCTTTGATTTGCCATAAACCTAGAAAATATTTGCACTATGACCTTTCCTAGAATAGAAGACTATATAACATTTCTTTTGGTTTCTTATACAAGGGTCAATAATCATGAAAAAGATATGAGATAATAAAAAAAGACTTGTATATGTATATAAACAAGGATGGAAGTCCATCCACAAAAGGTACAAGGCATGTTGATGTAAATGTAAACACACAAAAGGGAAACTAAGAGCATTAAAATAATAGTAATAATAATGAAATGGAAGATGTAATGTTAAAAGGGCATCCTATGCCACAAGTTAGCTAGTGATGGAGGTGCATTAGTTGGTATGTGTGGAAGAAACGAAGAACTTTCACTAAGCGTACCAACTCATTGAAGAATTGTGATGGCTTGCACATGTTGTACGGTTATCAACATTTGTCACCTATAATGGGATAAAGGCATCGAAGGTACCAAGGAGGACTCTTGATGATCAGTTATATAGGCATGTACACAAGAAGTCACAAATGAATCAAAATGAAGATGAAGACAATCATAAGTATCTATGGCAAGGAGAATGAAATCATTTCCTAGCATTCGTTTTGTGTAAGGTTATGCCTTGTTTTGAGTGGCAATTGTTGTTACATACGTTGTCATTGTCGAAGCACGCTGCACCAAATTTATACGAGTTGGATTGATAATGGCAACATCCGCTAGGGTTCAAAAACTGTCTTTGGTGATCACAATATTCATTCATCTTCGTGTGTGGTATGGGAGAAGATGAAAAACCTCTTTTTATACGTGAGCTCCATTTTTCGATGTGATAGCTGCAATAATATTTCGAAATGTATCATGGGCTATAGTGCGTTTACTCTTGCACATGCAACACAATAAGTGGATACCCAAATCATCAATGGTATGAATGCATTGACAGCGTGAAAGATGCGGAATTGTAGGATGTGGTATATTGAAATGAATACGATGAGCTGTAAGAAACTAAACGAAGGATAAATGAAATTAAAGAGTGTCAGGACGAGCTAATAACCAAGCCTTTGCAGATGAACTTGCACATGAGTGAAAACGTGCTCACACAACATCCGAAGGAGCATTTGCTAAAAGTGAAATAAATTCCTGCTCATGTAGTTGGTCCATTAAATAAGACTGCATTTGAGGATATGATTGCATTATTAAACTCCCAAAAGGCAAGATGTGTGATTGGACAACCTCAGGTAACATTGCACGAATATCCCATAATGTGATGTGGAAAGGATAACTACTGATCTCTACATGTGCCACCACATCAAAAAAAAGGTGGGGTAATCATCCTACTAGAAATGAGAAACTAGTGTAGGAACGATCATAGTCCAACATCCTAAAAAGGCAAGGACAACACATTGAGCCATTAAAGGAAGGCTGAGCCCCCCTACCTAATTCTACCGTAAAGAAGAAGCCAAGAAGAGAATGTAAAAGAGTCATTTCCTTGTGATCTCTCGTGTTTGTGCACTTTGTCTCTCACGTTTCACTTGTGTCGGAGACATCTCTAGCACCAGGATTTAAGGAAAGAGGGGTCTCTTGCCACGCTTGTGCCAAGACACAACAAATACGGCTGCTGCTCTTGGGCTGGCTGGTCTTCTTCACAAAGCAGCGCACTATATGCAACAACCTAGAACCCGCACTATTTCACACCTACTCCACCGCCCAGTAACAAAGGAAGAAAATAGCCCACTGTTTGGAAATCAGAGGCTCTCTCTCTCTCTCCCTCCCTCTCGCTCCCACACATCTCTTCTCTGTATCTCTCTGTACCGAAACTCCGAGAAAACTGTAGTAGTGCGTTGGGGGTGTTATACCTTGATCGGGCTCGCTGGCCATGGATTTCCGAACTACGCTGCTTGCTTCATCTCCTCCTCTTCTAGCAGTTTGTTGGTCCCACCATCGCACTAGAACTGCCGACAATCAACCTCCAAAACACAACACCCACGCTGCAAATGGAAACTACTGACTAGTCCCCACCATCCAAACCTACTGCCGCGAAATCACAGTGATCGCCACGCAAGATCCCTGGCCATGGATTTCCGAACTACGCTGCTCGCTCCATCCCAACTAGGCCACACACAAACTGTAGCGAATCCCTGCTAATAGAGTTTTCCTTAAAGTCATCATCATATCTTCACCCTGTCTTTGGGCCTCTTTTAACCTCCTATCCCCTCTTTAAGTGAGGTCCGCAAAGTAGGGAAGTTTTTATTAAATCTGGGTACGAAATGCTGAAACTCAGCATTTAATGCACAAGGTTCGAGGTAATTATAGTAGTTGTACATGTAGGAGCAGCAAAAATATATGTAGCAGCAGTGGAGGCGCTCAGGAAAAAGGAAAGAGGGGGTCAAAACAGGATGAAACTCAGTTTGACACAAAAAGTGGTTCATTTCTGAGTTTGACCCGCCTTGAAGGCTAAAGTACTTTTCAGCAGGTTTTTTTTGAATCTCACCCGGTTTTGGACCAAACTCAGGGTTCTGGTGCCGTGTTTTCCTGACTTTACGGAAAACTCTAATGTGTGGAGCTATTGGGAACAGATTGGGGAACATGTGGGAACTTAATGAGCACATTAGGAGCATAGTTGGGAACCTTGGAAATCTAGTGGTAGAAGAAGATGGGAACATCAAAATCCAAAATAAATCTCCCCCCAACCCCCAATCTTGTTCCCACTATGTTCCTACCCCCCAACAACCAAAGAAAAGAATTGGGCCCTCCTCAGTGCAAGTTGAGCCTTCTCATTGGCTGCATGAAACTTTTATTCTTAAAACTGTTTCTCACCCTTTTTGGCCTTGGCTAAAAACCCTTGCTAAGAGCATGGGTATCTATTTAAGTTTAATGTTATTCAAATTGCATGCAGCCACTTTTAACTTGTGCAATTATTTTTGTGATTTATTATAATCTTCAACTTCCTTTTGATTTGAGTTCAAAGCTCTTAGTTGTTTATATTTCCTCCTATTTTTTGGGGCTATTCACAAGGCTAAATATTGAGCATTTAGATTATAATTTCGCTTGGTCATTACAAATTTTGGATGATTATGTTAAATAGTTTTTCTTCACCTTCCTATGGATGATATCTTAGGCTATCCCTGCGAAAATTTAACCCAATCTGGCTATAAACCAAATATGAGCTACAAATATTTAATTATTGTTCTATATTTCAGTTACACACTGAAAACCAAGTATAGAAATCCAATGATTTTTACTTTTTTTTTCCTTGCACTCCTGGCAATTGAAAACCCTTCAAAATCAGTTATTTTCAATTTTCAAAGTTTTAAAATTTCTTGTTGACAAAAATTTCGTCATTAAAGAAAAGGCTGGTGATAACAAAAGCTTATATTACTAAAAAAGGTTAGGTCACATGCATATGATTTTATAAGATGCAATTACAATTCATTTAAAAAAAAATCTAAATTGATGTTTGACAAAAAAATTATGAATTTCAATTACATGAAAGTAATATTCATTTTCAAAATTAGATTGCCAAAGAAACAAAGCTAGAGATTAGGAGAAACCTAAAAGGTCACATGCTAGAAAGCTTTTTATAAGGAGACTCATCATTAGTCAGAATTGGTGGTGATTTTGGTGTCTACAAGTTTTTTTCAAGGATGTCCTTGAACACCATTCATAGCTCCATACTCTTTGCTACAAATTTCTACTTTTTGATGGAGACATTGGACCATATTAACATCAATGCCAATACGACCAATGGTAGGAACCACTTCCTTGTCAAAGTTTAACATTTGTGATTGAAAAACTATAGGATCCCAAATTCTCCCCCCCCCCAACACCTAGGGTGTTAACTGAAAATGTCCATTTGAAGTGGCGATTTGCCTTCACAAAATACAAGTTCTTATGAACTTATGTTTATAATTCTAAGGTTAAGTACAAATGATCATGTGGGGCCCCTAGAAAGATGGGTACATCAATTGCACCAAGACAAGACCTTATAAGACCACTCACATCCATATTATATATAGTTGTTTTTCCTCTAAGCAAAACCACATGATTTGGATCTATAGATGTTTTTTTTTCTTTTCACAAATTTGCAATTCACCTTTTCTCCCCCTCGATTCTATCTCTTGCCACTCCTCCGGTTCAAATGTTTTGAAGTGTCATCTTTGACCCATAGTAACACAAGTTGCATTTCAACAATAGACAAACAATGTTTACCAAAAATTGAAACAACATATCAAAATTTAAGAGACTTTTTTTCGATGTTTGCAACTTTTCAATTATATTGGTTCAAGTTTTGGGTCGAATGTTTCAACACTAGACAATTCAAAATCCTATCTCTAACTATTTGAAAATTATAAAAAATACGTAGAACAAAACTTTATACAACACGTCCATATTTTCACATACCTAACAATATATACTAGAAGGAGGGGCCAAGCCAAGTTCAACTAAAGATTGCAACAAGAATTTCACCATGGAAATCATGAACTAACCTACCAAGCAACTTGTTTCACACAATATTTCTTTTCCTCACCAATAACCTAATTAAGTGAGCTTCTGCAAGCAAAAGAAGGTCCATCCTTTGATGATTTCAATATAACAAAGCACAATTAAGGTTTTAGGAACCCAACCTTTTTTAATGCAGGAAAAATATCCTTGTCCACCAACTTTTGTCACACTTTTACTTGTTTATTTGCTTTTATAAATTTTAGTAATGATTTAAAAATCACCTCTATTTATTACTGTGAATGATTTTTCAAAAAAAAATTCTAACATCTTTGCATCATATAATTTGTTTGTTTTTTGCAATTCATTGTTATTCTATCAAGTTTGCTACTTCAAACTACACATGGACACATTTTCCTATTTGCAATGTAACAATCCAAAACAAGTCAAGGACTAAAAGAAGACATTTATCCAAACTTAAGCCAAGATGACTATAAATGTTAATTAAGCTTTAAACTGAAAAGGTTTAATAAACACATCTTTCACACCCACTAAAAATTCACAAAGCCATGCAAACTAACATCCAAAACTGTAATTCATGATGTACATTAGGGACTTTCCATCACACAATTTTGTAAATTTGGTGCAATAACTAACACTTTCAATTCAAAAACTCCACACCCATCTATTACCCTATGCAAATCCACAAACCATAACATATTTGCTACATAAACAACTTTCACAAATTTAAGTAACATAAAATAATCCTCTCCATCTTTAATCCATTCATCCTCCACTTAGCATCTTGGTGTTATGAACATTAAACAATAAAAGAAGTTTTAAAAAAGATCCAAAGAAAATGTTTATAAATTTTTAGATTTTTTTTCTAAAAATCTAAAAAGATCACAGGAATATGTTTAGAAGTTATTCAAAACATTACAAGGAAAATCTAAAAGGATTCAGATATTATGTTTAAATTTTTTAAAAAAGTTATTAAAAAATGTAAAAAGATTTCAAGAATATGCTTATAATTTTTTTCAATATTAAAACTAATTTAGAAAGACTCAAGGAATTTGCTTAGAAGTCTTTTAAGGACTTAGTTGATGAAAGCTTTAAAAAATAGTTGATTGAAGTTTCTACAATATGTAGTCGGTAAAAGTTTTTAGAAAGGTAAAAAGGGATTTAGATATATGATTCTTATGTATGTAGTTAGGTGGAATATTTTTATAATTATTCAAAAAATCATGTTTTACACCAAATAGGGGACTTTTTAATGTGTTTGATCTTGTATGTAAGCACGTAAACAGCTTGTCAGTGGGATTCACCATAATCATGGTTTGTAATAATGAGTCTATTTATCAAATTTAAAATTGATAAATGTCATAAGTAATTCAAAACATGACTATCTAAACAATTTTAAAATGGTTTGAAAATTGGGGTGGGGGGGGGTTTTAGGAATGCTAGAATTGAAGGAAAGTGGTCAAGTCTATTACATGATTTTGGGAAATGTTTTTCTTTTTTCACAACATAGTGTCTTAGGATGTATTAAAGAGAAACCATTGATAAATTTTGAAACAGATGATTTTTTAAACCTCCAACGTGGGCATCCAACAATGTCAAGGTGTTTACACAACCAAAATACATTAATTTTTATTTATTATCGACACCTTTTGTGTTGAGAATTCGTGAAATCTAGATTGCAATTACCTTGAATGAAAATCCATTCATCCATTCAAAAGTCATTCATCCATGAAGTTTGGACAAGGTTATCAAAAGTGTTGAACTTTTTCATCATTTCAAATGTTGCATGGGTGGCAATGTTTGTGGATGAATCAAAGCCCATGTGATTTTTTGGCCTTAGTGTGATAGGGAAATTGGTGGCTATTTTAGCAACATGTGAGTTCACCAATTCAAGAAATGGATTGATGTAATGGAAACCAAATATTAGCATTACATCCAACAACTTTGACAGATTGAATCTTGCAACTTCAACTTCAATCTAATCTTCTGTGTTTTGTATTGAACCATAACATAATGTCAAGGACAATCTCCAAGAGGTTTGAAGATTGGAAAACTTACATGTGTTTGATGCTCTGTATCAAGGCTGGTTTAAAATGGAATAGGAAAATGCACAAGTGCCTTTAGAACTTCTTTCAATGGAAGAGAGACAGAGAGCCATTTCTGCTGCCCAAGAAGCTGCACTAGACCAAAGGTTCCACCAGCTTGCTATATGAAAGTAATGGCTTTTGGCTCCCAGGAATGGCAAGTTCTGATGCCAATGAGCTTGCAGATGTTGGCTGGAGGTCCACGTAACTGCAGTGCTGATGTCAGACACTGGTGCATATCTAGCTCCTGAGGGCCACATTGTGTACTGCATTGAGGAGAGTTCATCGTTCCAGTGTGGCGGAAGATACTGTGGTGTGCAAAGACAGCTAACTGTGGATGTGTTGAAAAACACCAAAGATGGGAGCTGTGTGGATGTGCAATTACGTTTTGTGGCTATAGAAGGGGATGGAGTTGGCCCAGCAACCGTCATGATGGGGACCTACTTGGATCCATACTGGCTTTAGCAGCCAAAGGTGGATTGTCTCATTTTCAAGCAGGGCTTATACTGGAAGTGGTCACAATGAATGCCTGGTACTGGGATAACAGCTTTGTGAAAAGATCTTGAAAATCTAGAAAATGGAAAACGGTGTGAAGAAACAAGCCAGGTCGCACCTGGATTGAAGTGAATAATGAGGTACATAGATTTGTAGTAGATGACCAGGACCACCCACAGATGATTGAAATTCATGAAGAACTGCAGAGATTGTAAGGGCTCATGCATGATGCAGGGTACATGCCTTGTACAATATGATTAGTTCGGCATGATGTGGAAGAAGAAGAAAAGCTAGATTTCATTTGTGTCACCACAGTGAGAAAATGGCTATTGCTTTTGGGCTCTTTAACACAGCTCCTCGTAGTCTTCTCCGAATAAGAAAAAATCTGCAGGTTTGTGAAGATTACCACACTTTGCACAAAGTTCATGTGACAAATAGTTGGGAGAGCTATCATGATGAGGGATGTCAATCACTTTCATCACTTCGAAGCTGGTGTATGTTCTTGCATGGACTACTGGTGATACCAGTAATCTGTTCTATCAATCACTATATCAAGTTTGTTCTGTTTACAGTAGCACGTCTAGTGGTGCTGTAACAGTCAAAGTTCAACAGCATTCTCAGATGTGGTACCGCTCTAAAGGCGGCCGTGGAGCAGCAGCCTCCCTGGAGTTTTGGTATCATGCCTCTGCCATTTGTAGTGGTCAGGTATGCTGCCTCTTTCATTCTTACGTATATATTACAGAGTTATTTTGGAAACCTAGTGGATGTTGAGACGATTAAAATTGATGACAAGTTTGAAGTGTGGACCAACAAAGGTTGGAGGTATTAGTCTTGCCCCTTAGTCTCCTTGAATTGATCATTGGGATCCACTAAGGAGTTGGAATGATGCTTTTAGGTGATGTTTGTATGTTATCGGATGTCTTTTTTGTCCGAAGATTTCTTAAGTTTGCCGATTGATCCTTCTGTTTTCAGCATATCCAGGTACATCCATCAAGCTAAAAGTGGGTGAATATACAATAGGTGTATTGGGTTATTGAACTATTGATTTCAGGAATTGGGCACCAAGCTAGGCTCATTTATCTACCTTATCATTGCCAACAACTGTACTGTGATACGAGCCTCCTTCACAAGGGCTCAAACTTGCGAAACCCCTTGCTTGGGTTCCTAGAACAATGTGTAAAATTTTGGTTTTTTTGGGGAAAATAGAAGGGTGTTAACTGTTAATACAGAGTGACATTTTGTTAACCCTTAATTCCAGACTAGAAGAAAGTGGGCAAATCAACCACTGGGAAGGAATGGCTAGCGGCTTTGGTGCTTACAAATCATTGATGACCCCCTTGCTTATCAAGGAACCCATATGAACGAACATGAGGCTTGTTCAAGTGGCTGGCTACCACTGTCCTCAGCTTACCAGCCATAAAGGTGAAGCTCATCCGAATTCCAATTCCCTGCAATTGATCTCCAACAGTCATTTCAAGCTCAAGAATCATCAATGGCACTGCTTATGGAAGGATTCATAAATTCACTCTGATCCAAAATGGTTATTGACCCAAAACTGATTTGGATTACTTTTTGTGTGAACTATGTAGTCACCCAGCAAAAAGAAGCCCACAAATGCCAACAAGAGCATCGTCCTCAAGCTTTCACCATGTGAAATTTAGCACACATGCAATTGGCACAAGGAATTGGAGCCTGAAAATTGTTGCTGGTTATGTGCTACTGTCAAACATCTATGCTGCTGCTGGCAACAAGCATCTCTGTGAGTATCTTGAACAACAGGGCTCAATGGAAAAAGGTGCGAAGAAATTATAGCCGGGTTGCACCTGGATTGAAAGTGAGTAGTGAGGTGCATACATTTGTAGTAGATGATCACGACCACCCCCAGATGATTGAAATTCATGCGCAGAACTGCAGAGCAATTCATGATGCCCATACATGCCTTGTAGAAGATTCGTTCTGGATGATGTGGAAGAAGAAGAAAACTTGCTAGATGTCATTTGTGTCACCATCGTGAGAAATTGGTTATTGCATTTGGGCTCATCAACAAAGCTCCTGGTAGTCTTCTCCGAATAAGAAAAAAAGGTGTGGGTCTGTGAAGATTGCCACACTTCCACAAAGTTCATCTCAAAAATAATTGGGAGGAGGGCAATCATGGTGAGGGATGCCAATGACTTTCATCAGGTTGAAGATGGTGTTTCTTGGCCTTGCCTACCAAGGCAAGGATATTGTGTTTAGATTCATTATAGAATATAGTAGCTTAAGGGATTTTGGCCCCTAGGTAATAATAATAGGTCTATTTTTATATGAAAGATGATATTTTGGCTTGTGTTGAAACTTGAAATTAGTTATAGAGTTATAATATCTTGAAGGATTTTGGTTTCTTTTCGAGGATTATTTGAAGATTATATTTTTGCATGGTGAATACTTGAGTTTCCATACTTCTTCTTTTGCCTTAAGATACTTTTAAAGTGTAAATGGCATGGGCACAGTGTGACACACCCTTGTTCTTGCATGGACTGCTGGCGATGCCAGTAATTTGTCCTATCAATCACTATAATCAAGTTTGTTCTGTTTGGAGTAGCACATCAATTAGTACTGTAACAAGTGTTTTTTTTTTCCAATTTTGTGATGTAGCCACCAGGGTTTTTTTTCCTCAAATTCCTCAAGTAGGTGTACTGGCGAGGATCCTCAGCATTAACTAGCAATAAATGGTGACTGTCCTTGTGGACTAATAGATGTTTTTTGGAATCCTGCCTAGTTGTGGCGACCTAATGGAACACCCTGTCTAAATCTGGCGACTTCTAAAAAAAAATTTCTCGAGATATGGCGAATTGTTTAAAAAAATTCTCAAAAGTTCCTTTGTTGGATTCGCCAGGCGCCCCTTTTTTTTTCCCGTCTCCAGGTGACGAAAATTTGCCACAAAAAAAAAACCCTTCTAGCCTCATTGGCAACTATCGATAGGAGGAGGATTTAGCCAGATTTGAGAGGTGAGGGGGTCTTTTTTGAAAAATGTGTGAATTTTCAAGACTTTGTTTAGGAGGTGTGTTGGTACAATTATTTTGGATCCTTCTTGGGCGTCTAAAGCATTGTCATTGGCTGGCTCAAAATTTTCAAGACTTATGAAGTATTTGGAAACTTTTTTATTTTTTATTTGTTGAAAAGGGGTGTAATCTCCTAATACCTTGGTTAATAGGGATACTGATAGTTTTTTTTTTGGATATCACGACTGTTGAAGCATTTTCATTGGCTGACTGGATTTTTTTCAAGGGTTTACAAATATTTGCCGATATTTTACTTTAAACCTCTTTATTTTCCTCTACAGTGAATAAGCCTACCACTACATCTCAATAGTTGTACCAAGGGAAAAATAAAATAAAATGAATGAGCCTATCACTATTTAACCCACCAAATGTGAGAAAGGAAAAGAGAAAAACTAAACATACCACTACATCCCAATGAATTTTGAAGGGGAAACAAATTTAAATGAATGAGCCTGCCAACAATTGTCAGCAATTTTTTTTATAAAAATGACCTTACCATTACATCCCCATAAGTTGCATGCAAGCAAAAAAAAAAACACCCCCCCAAAAAAAAAAAAAAAAAAAAAAAAAAAAAAAAAAAAAAAAAAAAAAAAAAAAAAAAAAAAAAAAAAAAAAAAAAAAAAAAAAAAAAAAAAAAAAAAAAAAAAAAAAAAAAGAAAAAAAAAAAA
>Ga0116227_10010235_pt1 | contig 16496 bp, 9 predicted proteins | sample S1TSphgellanicum_FD_89693 | JGI IMG/M metagenome (GOLD analysis project Ga0116227, IMG submission 89693) | Host-associated microbial communities from peat moss isolated from Minnesota, USA - S1T2_Fb - Sphagnum magellanicum MG | ecosystem: Host-associated > Plants > Peat moss > Unclassified...
GAGGAGTGGGGGGGGGGGGGGGGGGGGGGGGGGGGGGGGGGGGTGAGGGGGGGTTGTCAATAGATTTTTTCAGTTTTTAGCCAAAAATATGAAAAGGTAATTAAAGATTTGTAATTCTTATATGGTTTATAGCCATATGTGGCTAAATCCTTCTAAGGATGATTACCATTTTTTTTTGGCTAGATTTCATTTCCTATGGATGATAGCCACTTTGGCTACAAACCAAAATTCCTACCAAAAACACTTTGTCTCAATGTGAGAACAATACAATACGCTAGGACATATTAAATGTTCTAAAATTTAAGGGTGCAATTTTATGTGGAGGCATAAAACTACTGTGGGTGAATTCATGGTACAATACATTTGGGTACTTACTAAATGGGCATAACCTCCAAATTCAACACATCCTGATCCCTTGACCTTACATTCATGTGCTCTCAATCGAGGATGATCTTTAGAAGCTGTTGTTCTGTTGTTAGTGTGCTTATAAGGGCCACTTTAAAAGGACCCTAAAAGGTCCAAAATCTCAAGGAGCAATTTCAAGCCAATTCAATACTTGGGTTGAACCCTTCTTCACAGTTAAAAGAGAATACTCACCTGATATTGAACTTCCAAAAATCTAATAACTTATCTAGATGACCCGGTTATTATTGAGGTAGGTTATCAAGTTTAAATATAAATATAAACATTTAAAAAGCAGGAAAATTATTAAAAACCCCTATAACCAGTGTGTAAGTGACAAGTTAATTGATGATTATTACCCTAAATTTTCTGATAACCTAATTGACACTTAATTTTTTGATAGTGATAACATGTGTGATCACCCAAGGAATAACTGGCCAACACTGATCTAAACCACAGTCTTTAAATCCAAATTTAACATTTCCAAGCTGAAATATAACACCAAGAGGCCTTAATCAAGAAGCTGAAGGTACCAATGTGGGCACTGTTCACCTCAGCCCTTACTCTTGTGGTCAAGGAATGGGCCCCTGGTGGCTCATTTTGGTACCTGGTACTTCATGATGCGGCGTGATAAAAAAAAAGAAGAGAAATAAATCATAGATCCATTTTTTAATTTTAAAAAAATCCTGATTTCACCCCAAAAAAATATTCTGAAAAAATTTGAATCAAAGAAAATTTCAAAAAAATTCAAAAAAATTAAAAAAAAAATCCACAAAAATCAGAAGCCAAATTAACATGAGGAGCACTAGGGGGCCAAACTAGGCTGTTGGACAATTTTTTTCTGTTGCAGGAGGGCAGTAGAGGGACCTACAACCCAAAATGGCATTTTGGGATCTGGGTCAGTGTTGTAAGGGTATTAGGGTTTAGGATCCATAATTGCTGTTCTCAAATAATCAGTTCTGAGATATAACCATGGTTCTTAATCACCCACAAAACCATAGAGTCTTTTGCAAGTTTGTTCATGAGAACTACCAAGTCTTTGAGGTTTCTGAAATAACCAGAACCGGCGGTTCTCTGTTCTGAGATTTCAAATAAACAAAACCAGCAGGTATAAATAAAATTAAATACCCTCCCCAACACTTGTGGTGTCCCCTTGCACAAAGGAAGGCACAACTACAACACAAACCCATAACTGATCCTGAACACTCTCTTGCTAACATGGAAACATGTGGATTGGATGAGAGTTCCCCAGTTATATTATATGACATATTCTGCTGCCTTCTAACATTTTGGTACCTCTCTAATTCTTTTTTTGCATGTTCCTCATTGGCTGAACCTCATAACTCATGTTCCTCATTGGCTGAACCTCATAACTCATGTTCTTCTGTGTCCCACAGCACACAAACTTGCTGCTCGTATATACATACGATGGGTTATGTCCAGTAACTGGCTCAAGTGCACACTGGTTATCTATCACCAATAAGTCTTGGTGCTCACATGCCTCAGCTACTCACAATGACCTGTGCACTCTAGCCAGTTAGCACTGATTGCTAGTCCAAAATTGTAGAGACTGGAAGGTGCCTGGTGCCCTACTCTTCTTTCAAGCCCCCTTTGTTGAAGAAAGATCATTGAAGAAAGATCATTCAATGACCCTCATCTCTCTCGATCGGCTTCTCTTTCATTGGACGGGTCAAAAAACCTCTGGTTGGACACTAAAAAAACCCTCCATTATTGTGTTTGTGGAAGGGTGTCCAGTGATCTCAATGTTGAAGCCTTCTTGTCCATTCAAGGGGGTTGCAAGTCTAATCCATTGTTGTGTGTATCTATGGTAGCTGTGTAAGCCTAAATATAAGAAGGAAACTACACACTTACACAGAGTATTAATCTCACCCACAAGTATGTGTAGGGTGGTGTTCAAGGAGTGGGGCACTCTTGAAAGACAAGGGCTTGCTCAATGTGGAGCTGAGGGGTCCTTACTTCAGGAACCCCTTGTTCCAAGGGTGTTATCCAACATAAAGACGATCATTTTGTGTTGTGTTTAAGAGAAAATGTGGGTGAATGTAGGAACTTCATGATCAAACATGCATTTGTAACTTAAATTGAATGTATCAAATTGTCATATTATCACTCAACATTTCACTCGTTTTGTAATGAATTTGCAATTGGAAACATGAACCAGAATTGAAACAAGACCAATGCTATTGTTGAAGTGAGATACATGGTTTGTACACATGTGCATTTGCATGTTTGAATTTTGTAACAAAATTAATCAATCGAATTTGTATTTTCAAAATGTAAATATGCATTTGATTGTACAATAGTATGTCCTCTATGGAAATTTGAACTTATGATTTCATGGCAAAGGCTTGCCCAATAGTAACTAGCTAGAAATATAGCCCAAGGTTGCAAACCAAACAATGTTTAACACAACACAAAGTCAAGGAATCCCAAAGCCTAAAAAAAAGCTACAAAAATTTGACAACACTTAACTAAAGGCATACAAAATTATGTCGTTGAGATTAGAGAAGGGAGGAGCAAAAAAAAATTGTGGAAAACCAATTCCTAAAATTGTGTTTCATGAGGGGCCCTAATGGGGCAAATCAACAAAAGAAAACTTATTCAACAAAGGGGGCAAAATTCTTGGTTGAATGAACTCCTTGGCTTGAGGGTAAGAATCATCATTCATTTCATGAAGGATGTCAATGTCCCTATTCATTTTATGTCGCTTGTAGATCTCTAGGGTTGGTCTATAGTGTTTTTTTTATAGTTTTATGATGTAACATCTTTTTCCAAAGAAGGTCCAACATCTCATATGAGCAAAGCATGGACACTTCATTGATTTGCTTTTGTTTTTAGATATTTTGAAGTGCATTGTTAATAACCTCATTAGACAAAAAAACCAAAGTTTTACAATTAGGCTTGTAATTAAATTTCTAGTTGTAATGAAAGGCAAACCCATCCTTGGGTGGTATCATTAGGAACCACCTCACCAAAACTCAAGGAAAGATGGGACCCAATTTAATTTAATTATAAAAAATTAATCTTTTTAAATTGTGATTTTACTATTGACTTGCATCGTATGGGCTTTGTGTTCCTCACCTATGTTTACACTATGCAAAAATTGTAAACTTACATAGGCTATATAATTAGGAGATTTGTGTTTTTAAAATGTTTCTAACATATGTTATTGAGATTCTTGACCCCCTAACATTAAATGTCAAATTGCACCATTGTAAAAAAAAAAATTGTTTATCAACTATAATCATTAAGATATGGCCAAATTGTTGATTGAAATAATGAAAATTATTATAAATTTGTACACATGAATGCAATGGTCCATCAAGACCTACTCCTAACTTTTGAAAATTGTTCCAACATTGTGATTGTCTCCATCCATTATCTATTAAACAATTTTTTAAAAATATTATTTGAAACCTCCTTAAAAATTAAAAACATTATAAAGGTGGGAAAATTTTCCTTTTATGCTCCTAAACAAAATAACCCTAAACACTATTTTCCTAAAAAAAAATCTTTGACCTCTCATTTGGAATATTAAAACTAATTTTATTATAATTATAATTGAAGTTTCAAATACTACATGACTTGCATAATCTTTTGATATAAAATTTGAAATGAAAATCTTTCCTTAAGTGAATCCTATATTGCTTTGATGTTTGACTATGGGTTTCAAAATTTTGGGGGTGACATTCTTAGTGGTTCCACCCAAGGATGGATTTGCCTTGAACACTTGAATCTAAACTTATTTTTCAATGCAAGATATCAAACAAGTTGTATTAATTGCAATGAACACGACATAACATAATAGATAATGCCATGTGGAGTCCAACAAAACCAAAACTTTGTAACTCAATTACAACTAAGTGTCCAATTAGTTTAAAATTTTATTGCCATGTTGAATTGGTGGGAAATTTTTGGTCAATGCCACCATGGCACTTATGTGGATCACATACCATGTTGTGGCACTTACATTTACATGGATCATTGTTCATCAACATTATGGATGAAATGTTAAAACTATAATACAATTGGATAATAAATTTTAAAACAATTTATGATACTAACTTGCAACTATTTGTGGTTGGAAATTATTATTACGCAATTAACAAACTAGCACTTTATGACTAAAAATATCAATTTGAAATAGATTTTGGAACTTTTTAACAACTAAGGATTTGGCAATGGTACTATCTTGTAACTTATAACAACATGAATATATAATGTATGTGGAATGCAACTTATGTGAAAATATAATGATATTTTTTAATAACTTTGTAGGTATTGTGATGCCATATCACCATTCCTGGCCATCATGTCCAATAGACCTTACACACACATTATAGTTGTTCAAATTATAATACATAATGAAAAAGTGCATTCCATCACTATTGATAAACAACACGAAATTGATTTGAAATTATATGCATTAACATTCAAGGTTGGAAAATACATTACAAAAGTGTTTTTGAAATATGTTTGTTCTTATTGATATATAGTTTGACTATAAATCCATAATCCATAAAATATTTATGGCAAAAAAATTCTTCTTCCCACACAAAAGGTCATCACAAAGATGATGAACCAACAATCAAATATTGTGATTTAGAACACTTAGATTACATTTTCATTTTGTGAGATATCTTTTCTTTAATTTTGTTGATATTGAACAAGTCATATTTTTCTTTTATTTTGTTGAGATTTAACAAGTCACATTTTTTCAATTGCACCTTGTTTGCTTTTGAAATCTTTCAATATTTAATATTCAATGTAATATGTGAAATGAGGTCAACAACATATAGGTAACTTTGTAGTCCAGAAGATATATGGATGTTTGTATTTTCACCTTAAGCAAGATTATTCTACAACTAGAATGCAACTAATTTCACTAGCAAATGCAATATACATAAATTGCCATAATCAGCTTATAATTGAAATACACTTCCCAAATCACAATGTTTGTAATTGGGTATAGTTTAAACAACAACCTACACATAATGGTGGTTTTCAAAACAAGAGGCATTAAAATAGTTGGAATATTGAAATTAAATTTCATTTTATATTTTGATCACTTGCCACATTTTCCTTGGTCCAACTTATCTACTTTTGAAAACTATCATTATGTGATATGTGATCACATGTGATTTCAATTCAATATTGTGTAGATGGCTTGCAATCTAGGAAAATCATTCGGATGTCCAAACTTTCAACCTAAATAAAATTATTTTGCAATTGAGGTGGGGCGTAATCACGTTTACAAGAACTAAAACAATTGTAACCAATGCTTAATTTTTCATGGTTTGATTTCAAAATTTGTATGAATGTTGCAAATCATCCAAAAGCACTACAACTAGTGTTTTTCAAAATTGTTAAGACTCATATTTATGGGAAGATTTTTTATCCCATGAAACATTTTGAGGTGGGTTCTTTAAACACATATTTACATAATATTATATTATAACATCTTCCTAGGTTGGATTCGAGTTTTTCCAACTTTCAAACCAAATATTTTAAGGATATTCTTGGAATATTCAAGACTAAATAGTCACCCAAGCAAGCAAGTTAAATTCACGTTACCTCATTTTCATATAGTGTCATTAATTTTTGTTATAACAAGCAACATACATAAATCATTATCACTAAAATGTAACATAAATAACATGTTGTGACTTGATATAAACTAAACTTCAACTTATATTTATGCACAATTATGGTTTTCAAAATAAGATGCATCACATATTTAAAATATTGAAATTTGACTTTGCCATATTTGGTCTTTTGTTTCACCTTTGTTGTTTTGAAATTATTTTTTTACATGTCATAATTTGGTTTATTACACAATAAACTAGTTGTGTTTGCCCCATACATGTTTGGTAAAACCTAAAATCACACATGCATGTATACTATTTTAGGGTAAAAATAAATTTTTATAACATAAAAGGCAACAAAAATACAAAAGAATTAATCAATTAAAAATTAATTTCATTATTTTTTAATTAAAATTTCATCAAAGCCTTTTTAGGAAGTTCTTAAAATAACATCAAAATAATTTAAAAACATTTATATCTCAAAAAAATGTTAAATTATTAATTTATTTTTAAATTGATGTGTTTTTAATTTTAATCAAGTCTTGCATAATCTTTCAAATTGATTTTTTAAAACTTTCATTTTAATAATATTTAAATGAATTAAAGTTAATTATTTGTATGTTTATGAAACAAATTTATTTTTTTAAATTAGTCATATGAAATTGTTTTACATTTCATAGTGATATGAAACCTCATGATACAAAAACACAAGTGAAAACCCAAAAATAATAATATAATAGAAGCATGATTAAATCAATTACCCAACAATTAAATGGGTAGACTTCAAAACAACCCATCAATTGGATGGGTGCATCCAAAATCTAAACATGCCCATCCATTAGCTTGGGGCAATAACAACACATCTAACAATGTAATTATTAACAACCTAACAAATTTATATAATATTACATACATTTTTTAAGACAATATTTTAAAAACAAAATCAACATTTTATTTTTGAAAAAAATGATACCTTTGGCAAGGTCATTCAGAAATGCTTAAGTGGGATGTAAATGTTGGTAAAATGAAGTTTCAATGAATTGGTGCATTATCAAATGGGAAAATTATTGAATGGTTATGAGGTGATAGGTTGAAACAAATTCTACAAATAAATATCAAAGAAAATTCAAAACGCTTAAGATTCCATAACTCCAAACAAAAGGTTTGCAACCTATAGTTGAATAGGCTTCTATTGAATGATTTTGGTAGGCAATAAAACATGCTCACATATCCTAAAGATCTAAAATATTTCCTTTTTCAACTATTACAAAACTTTTCAAACAGGAATCTACAACATTCAAAAATTAGACCAAAAAAATTGTAAAAATCATAATTAATGTATTGGTCAAGAAAAAAAGAATTCAATTTAGCAACAAGAGAATAAAAATAAGTATTATAAACAATTCCTATTCTTAATAAAGGGGGAAAAAAATCTTTAAAATGTATAAGCTATCACAAAAAGGAGAGATATTAAACTTTGAAATTGAAGGTTTAAATACTTTGGCAAAAAGCAATGTTGACCTCCTTGAAAGGCTATCAAAATGGGTTTGTTACATGCAATGATGAATAGAATGGTTGGATGGTACCCCTACCAAATCTTCAATGACCTTCTCAAAGGGTCACTATCCTCAATCACATTAACCTACAACTTTTTAAACTTACTATATTGGAAGTCCAATGGCTACTAAAATTACAAAACTTCATATTTTGAAAATGATTTTATTCTTTTAACAACCTTATTTGTACAACTTTGATTTTGATGGACTCAAACACTATCACAAGGCCATACAACACAAAAATAATGAAATTTATCACAAATGCACAAAATAACATGTGTTTTAAATAGATTAATTTTATTTCAACTTCACTTGTCATTCCAAATTGAAATGTTCAACCACCCAAAAAAGACCACATGTTTATCATTACTAATTATTTCACCTTTTTCAAATCTATCGTAAGTATAAAATAACATTTGGGCTCTGTGTTGCTTCGCTCTACCATTGACAAATAATTGTTTTAAAAAAAGGATAGACAAACATGTACAATAGTCTATTGAAGCAAAGAACACAAGGAAAATGATAATATTTTGATGTGTGGACATGAAAAAGATATTGAAATCATTACAAAAAGCATCATGAGTGCCATTGCCATGGTGCACATCATAGTCAATGATCAAGACACAATGCAATTTGTGGACACATTGTGCATAAAGAGCAACCACTGCCACATTACCAAAAACACAAAATCCCATGGGTCCTATAGGTTCAACATGGTGCCTAGGGGGCCATAGTAGGGCGAATCCAACTTGAAGACTTTGTGTTTTTCGACATTACCACCTAACAACACGAGAGATGTATATGTTTAGAGTCTTTTAAGGATACAAATTACTTTCCAAATCACTTTAAAGATGGAAAAGAAAAGTTGAAGCATTGAATTACAATCTTTGTGGACATATGCAGAGTGTTGTTTAGGTGCAAACAAAAGGTATATTTCACATACACCTGATTGATTAAAGGACTTATGCTATCACATCAAAAGAGTATGCTTTATAAACTCAAAGAGGATTATACTTTCAAAACATTGGTGCTTGTTGAAACCAATGCAAATGGATGAGGAAGTGGGATATGAATATCATAATCAACTAATGAAAAGCCTACACATGTAGCTAGCACTGAGTCATGATGTCTGCAACCAAAACTAATTGAAAAACTTGTTAGTGAGAAATACAACAAGACAATTATAATGAAACATATTTCACAATAACAAGTTGAAGGCATATTGTTAGTGTAGCATATGTTGGTCCTATTCCATCGAGGAATATGATGCCTTCATCCTCTACCTTAGTCATCATCTACACACAATCATAAGGAAGGTTTTAGGATTCATGACTGGAACTAAAGCCCTATATGAAGAGATGAAATTTTGTTGCTAAATTGTGATGGTAATATTCATGGCAAGCACAACCATTATGGAGAGACATTTGCCTTTTTTAGACTGTTGACATATGCCATTGTGTGCATAGCAACTATATCATCTTTGGATGTTGTTTTAAAGTTTTTCATTCTTACAATGTCTTTTCCTCATGTCTGTAACAAGCATAACCCCAAACCAAGATAGATTGGGAGCACATGTAGTGAATAAACCTTACAAATGTGTTAAGGCTGATTTCAAAAACATGGACGCTAGATGAGCTTCCTTTACTTTACTTCAAGTGTGAGATTTCCCTTTTGTAGTGCTTCAAGTATTGATGACACTCTTGCATTGCACTTAGGATGTCCTTCTTGCAAATAATTACCACAAAGGGTTATGGATTCATTCATTTAGATTATTTTCCAGAAGACAAAATCAAATGCCAATATCAAGATCAGATGAAATATCATGGAAAATCTATACACAAACCTGGTTATGACCCATGGCTGGAATTGCACAATATAACACTTTTGTTTCCATTAGTTGAAATAATGGCATAAGAAACCAGTGGGCCGCAATTCCAAAAAACAATAACAAACAATATGGAGCATGTTGCCTCCACTAGGGACTAAATTGGAAAAACAAAAACATAAGAACTTTGAGTACATACAAACCAAGGGGAAACAAAGGGAGGGAAGCTGATAGAAGAAAAAAAAACACTTGAAGATGAACCCACCCCAAGCGCAAGATCCCTTGCATAAAAAGAAATGAATAAAAAAAAATAAAATTGTTGTTGAAATGAAGAGATCCAGAAGAAGGACCAATCAACATTTTCGAAATTTGAAAAAACTACTTTGATCATATTATTGAAGAGGAAACTTTAAAAAATGCTTAAAAGATGATTGATTTTTTTCTATGGACTATTCAATTTCATTATGAAAACAAAGGGACTAGAAACATGGCAATGAGAACATAGATCTTTAAGGAAGAAAGAAGAAAGAAGTGAAAGCAAAATAGGTATTATAGTAAGAACGAATCTTATGCTATTGTTGTAGAACGAATGGAAGCATATGCATCATTGAAGAAGTTTTTGACATCGTCATGCTTCATGCTGTCATTGCCATATTCCTGCGAAGCACATAGGCCTAAGCATAAAACACTCAATAGGCATCTACTCTATTGCAAGAATCGATGACAACAAATAATGACAAAAAATTGCCCAAACTTTTGTCATTCCCGTGCATAATTGTCAACTTTGGTCATTCTAATACATAATTGTTGACCATGTGTCGATTTATAATTGTCATGGTTGATGACCATGGTGTAATTGTCTTAGTGACAAAAAAAGACCTTATACCTAATCTACACAAACTAGTTCCAATTATCATTGTCACGAGAATTTGACAAATCCAAAATTGAACAAAATGGATGTGTTCTTCACGCCATTTTTTAATACAGGTAAATAAAATCAAATTCATTGGCCTTTAATTGTCCATGTTTTCAAAATGAACAATAAGACTTGCAACAATATTTCATTTTTAGTTCTAAATTGAAAGCCAAAAATTTAGAAATAGTCATAACTATGTAACATTTGTGATAGTTATATCACCAAATGATCAAAAAATGCACAAAATATTTAGAAACTAAAACCTTGCCCTTTTGAATTCATTTTGAATTTCTTGAAAGCTCAAGCACAAGTGCATGAAGGTCGATGATGTAGAAAGAAAGATCATCCAATTTATTATCACGTGTGATTACTTTTGCATAAATCATGCAAAAAAATCTTGATTTATAAATTTCAAATTTGAAGTTAAAATTTAATTACATATTAGTTGTGCACATTAATCATGTGAATGACTTGACAAAGAGCATGTTAATTGATATTTGTTATGTTCACAAATCAAATAACCCCACATGCGTTTCAACCTTCATCATTTGATTATGCTTAGGTGAACCCACTCCATGTGGTCCAAATCTTTTGTGGGCTAGGAGTTGTCTTCAAAGGAGTCCACTATTGTGAATGAAGTAAGATTCCAAAAACTTATAAAGTGAATAAAATAGGAAAATTTATGGCATTTTGAATAATAAGTTGATAATATAAATATGAATTACTTTCTTCATAAAAATTCAAATGCAACTTCCAATATACATCCTACATATTGTTTTATCATCACAATGTTTGTTTTGCAAGTGATATAAAGAGGTGTTCAAGCTTGTGCAACATGGGATGGACTTGCAAAAGAAGTTGAATTTTGCACATTTGTTGAATGGGTGTACATTATTGTCAATAATCATCAATGGGATGGTGGGCATGTAGAAAATGAAAACATATTTACATTGAACATCCCGCCCTCTACAAAGACACTTTAATATTCAAGATCGAGGGTATATGGTAATCCCTACCAAGTGGATGGCAACACAACAATATGTATGGTGACATATTATTATGGTGTGGTGTTCATCTTTAGTCATGAGGAGTTGCAAATGGGCAATGTCAAGGATTACATCCAATATGTGGGTTTGTTGAAGGATATATTACTAAAGGAATATAGGATTATTTCATTGTCTATCATTTTTTGTGACGTGCAAGGGTGAAGAATGGGTTAAATATAAGGGGATTTTCAACATTTATATGTGATGAAGTTAGATTCTTTTTAATTATTTTTTATATGTGATAACCTAGACCATGAGGAAGCATTTGTATTTCCTTCACAAATGCAACAAATGTTTTTAAACGAGGAACAAAACCTCCATTGAAAAGTTGTGTTGCAAAAGGAAATTCATATTTGTTGTGTTATGATGGACAAATGTGTTGATTATATGGAACAAATGCATCTTGGTTGAACATGACTTTGATGACACCACCTTCTCCATGTGCTCCAAATGTTGTTGGGCCCAAATAGTTGTTTACACAAGAGTTTGTTATTTTGAATCCATATGTTATATTCCAAAGAAGGACGAAAGTAAAATAAAAACATTAACAATAATGCAAAAAAAAATCTAGTGATAATGTAATGTTTTGAAGCTTGTTCATTGCTTATAATTGCTTAGACCTTGTCAAAGTTAGTTGTATGTTATTTTATTTTAATGTGAACAATGTGGTATAATAATTTAATCTTAATAATAACATAGTTGGTTCATATGTGACAAGGTTGAACATGGTCCATCCATTATAATGCTAGTAAGAATCATGAGAAGTTGGACGATGTGGCTTTATTAAGTCTCAACTTAAAACATCCTCACCAATAATATGCATCATGACATGGCACTTCATAGACCATGCCAATACCACTAGGGTAAATGGAGAACTTGTAATTTATCTACATCTTCCATCAAAAGTAAAACAACATTGACATAGAACTTACAAATGCATGTTGATTTGTCCATATGTTGACATGTATATTACAACTAAATTAAAACTAAAGGAAATTTTTGACACGGAATGTTGTCACTTGCAACTCCTATAGAACTACATGATTTTCTAATGCAACAATAGTTTTAAATGCAAGTATTTTTGTTGTATAGTTGTGATGCAACTTGCAAATTATCCACAAATAATTATGTATACAAAAACTCATGAGAGCATATTGATGTGTTGAGATTTGTTAACTTGTCTATAACTAAATTACAATTGAAATTTTTTTTTTGCATAAAATTATTTTGAAGTAAAATAATGGAGGTTAGATTCTAGTATTGTGCTAGTAGCTTCAAACAACTAGTTGCATGGAAGTATGGTCTCCATGGACATGATTCCTTTTAATGCCTCCACAACTTTTGGCATGATGGTACATATTGGCAATACCTTCTAATAAACTTTTTGACATTTATCTAAAAGGTGTGGCCAATATGTGTTTTTGATGCAACCAAAGTGATGGTCATCCATAGGAAGATGTAGAAAAGTGGCGATCATCCCTAGAAAGATTTAGCCAAATATGGCTACTACACACCAGACCAGATCTGAAGTGCCAATCTTAAATTACCCTTATATTTTTTTGGCTACATACTAACTTCCAAATACATAATAAATTATGCCTTTAAAAAAAAATTCCACTTACGGCAATTGAGACATTCCAAAAATCACTTCATTTTCAATTTTTTTCCAATAAGAAAAGGTCGTTGTTGCCAATTAACAGCAAATCTGTTCTCCAACAGAAAACTTTTATTAAAAAGAAAGAGGCTACAGTGAACCAGCACCCACCAGCACACCATGAGGGATGGATGATAAGTGGTCAGGAAACAGTTTTCTGTTGAGGTTCCAGCTCCCTAGCTAACCATGGTGGTTAGCTCAGTTGCTTTTTCTTACTACCAACCCTACTAACAACCCCACAAGCAGGTTGTTAGAAGGTGGGTAGTAAAAACAAGCCTTACCTATGTTGTACAAACCATCTACTTACCTAGTGGTTGCCTATTTTCCTACCTATCTACCTATATATGAGACCTATTTAATTAACGAAGGTGTAACCAAATATTAACTCAGTTGAGGTTCATCCACAACTAAGTAATAACGGACAACGAGTGGATGGTGCGATGGTGTTACCACGTCCTCAATTGATTTTTCCTTCCAAAAAGGTGCTTCTAGATTTTTGGAATGTATTTGAATTTTCAGTGGCAGAAATCAATTTCAAAATCAATTATCTCCCACATTCTGAATCCAAATCTTACCAAATAAATTCCATTAAATCCTACTCATCAAGATCTTCCCAACAACACCAAAGGCACAATTCCAATACCTCCGAAATTTTCAGCTATGATTTAATTTAATGTTCAGTGAAGAAATCATTCAATATTCAAGAACTTCTTCACTGCAAGTCCGAACGGGCATGAAACCAAGCAGATGCACCCCTCCTCCTCCAAAGCTTTCCAAAGAGACCAAGAATGCAATCTTAAGCATCCCATAAGTTCGGTGGATCTCATAAGTACAAAACAAAACAAACAAACTACCTTCCTTCATAGATAGGTGGGGCTGGAGAAATGGTTGACACTCGAAGTGGTATGTGAGAAGGCCATGTAAAGGCCCAATTAAGAGGCATGGGTAAACTTGCTCTAAAATATTTGAGTACCTAATCATGTCCAAAATGCTCACTAAAGGTTCCAATTATAAAGTAATCTGGATCTAACTTTCCTCTAAGAACGCTAAACCCTAAACCCTGGGTTACTAGGTCATGCTAGGGTTAGCCAAGTGAATTTGTTGAAGAAGGGCAGATGGGTAACACGGTCTGCTGAAATAGGAACAAATCCAGAGATGTAAGTGATACCCATGCTGAATAGTATGCCATTTGCAGTAGGTTCCTGTGCCGTTTGTGGCCCCCATGTCATCATGCAAATGTGTTGTAAGTAGAAGGTTTTTATTGGCAAAATTAAATATTACAAAAATGTGAAAATGAAGGTGATTATTGTGGTTTCCAATTACCAGATTATTTTTTATAAAAAAAAGGTATGAAAAATGGTCACATTCCAATACTTGGTTCCAGTAGGTAGCCAAAATTATAAATGGATGCTTAATTTTTTATTTTACTTTCATAACACATTTATAGCCAATTTTTTGCTAAATTTTCCTATGGTTGATATCACCACTTGAGCAATATCACAAGATTTGACATAACTGCAAGCTCCCTAAAACAAAACCCTCCCTTTGATAAGGGGTGAACTTTTGACAAACCATATGGGATAAAATTGGGCATTCTTAACATATGATAAAAATGCACATGTATGGAGTGGAAGGTGTGTGGTAAGGATATGTTTCAGATGGAATACCCTTTAGTTTGGGGGTCTATAACTTTCACGTTTAATGGAATTGGATGATTGAAAAAACCTATTGGAACGCCTGAAAATGAGTTATAATTTATTTCTAGAGTCCATCATCAATTCAATATTGATCATGACATCATTATCTTTTGATACACTAAATGTTCATTCATAAGCCTACTTACCCTAATCAAAAGGAGAAACCAAACACTTCCATTCTTGCATTTGGCATTGGATTTGGCCTCATCAAATAATTTTAAAATTTTAAAATGTGGACTTCTTTTTTTCATTTTTAATTAAATATTTTTAAATCTAATTTTTACCCCCCAAATGGGGTATATGATAGGGGGGATATTCAGACCCTACCCATCTATTAAAAAACTTATTTTTTGCATACACAAACCCTTACTTGATGAATAAATAAATTGAAAAAAAAAATATATCCTAACCCAACAATATATAAAAAACGACATACCCACACAACATTCATTCAAACTTCAAACTAAAACTTTCCCTTCATTTATTGGGTTTGGAACTTCTCGCAGAGGTGCATGAACTTATGGGGGGAATGTGCCCATCCATAATATGCATGCATCTTATTCCAAATCTCACTCAAATATTGGGTCAAGTTTGAGTCCAAATTTTAGGCCCAAATCCTACACCAATGCATAGTCTTTTTATGTGTTTTGTGGGCAGAGCCAACAAAGGCTAATAATATCGTCAAACCCACTAAACCCTAAACAATGGTCATGACCCACCAAGTCTTTCTTCACAGACTATGGAGCGGGCCCAGTACCCTCCCCCACCCCCACCCCCAGTACGACCCACCCAGGAACACCAAGTGAGCCACCGTTCCGTTAGGCGGAACGGGTTCTTCCAGGGTCCTGTCCTGTTCCAAACTGTAATCCATTTTTACCATCCCAGTTGTCCCATTCACTAAAATACTGACACTGACACCTCCATAAGTGCCCCCCAGCCACAGTGAACGAGCAGCACCTACCAGCACACCATCATCCACTGGATGCCCCTTATTACTCAGTTATGGATGAACCTCAACTGAGTTAAATATTCGGTTTCACCTTGGTAACCAATTATGTAAAGCAATAGGTCTTATACATAGGTAAAGAGGTAGGAAAATAGGTAATTACTAGGTAAGTAGATGGTTCATACATAGGTAAAGGCTGTTTTTACTATCTACCCACTAACAACCTGCCAACCTGCTTGTGGGTTGTTAGTAAGCAGGTTGTTAGTAGGTAGGTTTTAAAAAAAAATAAAAAACTTAAAAAGCAACTGAGGTAACCACCATGGTTAGCTAGGGACACTGGAACCCAACAGAAAACTGTTTCCTGATCACTTACCATTCATCCTTGAAGGTGCACTGGTGGGTGCTGGTTTTGGGTTCTCCCCCCCCCCTTAATTGGGTTTAGGGTTTAGGAACACCTAAAACCCTTTCTCATTCTCAACCTATTTTTCTCAATCATGATTGTCCAGTTGCTCAATCATTATGTGGTGGGACTATGTTGTCTGGCTTTAAAGGCTGCAAGGTCGCTAGCAAAAGGACATCATCCTAAGATTGGCCCCCCAAATAAACGTTGGCAATAAGTAGACTAGGACTCCAAAAAAGTACAAAGATATTCTTGGTATGGGGGGGAGGGAGGGGGGGGGGGACCAAGTTGAGTAATGAAGTAAATAAATACCTAACAAATGCACATAGGTAGTAGGTACATATTAAGTTGTCCATTGTCACCCCCCCCCCCCCCCCCCTTATATAAACGAAAAAAAAAAAAACACAAAAAAGCAAACCTTTTTACTACCTTAGAGAAAAAAAAAATAAAA
>Ga0116227_10010237_pt1 | contig 16493 bp, 13 predicted proteins | sample S1TSphgellanicum_FD_89693 | JGI IMG/M metagenome (GOLD analysis project Ga0116227, IMG submission 89693) | Host-associated microbial communities from peat moss isolated from Minnesota, USA - S1T2_Fb - Sphagnum magellanicum MG | ecosystem: Host-associated > Plants > Peat moss > Unclassified...
TGATAAAATATAAAAAAAAAAAAATAAAAAATTTTTTAAATAATGATTTTTTTAAATATTTAAAATTTTTTTTTTTTTTTTAAAATTATTTTCATTTTTTTATTAGATTTTAATTTTTTTTTTTTTTTTTTTGGTGTGTTAGGCTTTGAAGCACAACAAAGCAAGCTTTTGTGGCCGATGCAATTTGACTTGCACTTGAACATCATTAGTTGTTCATTCATCATCATGCAACAAAAATTAATATAATTACAACAAACTATTGCACCAATATGGGTATTGCATTTAGTTCATCCTCCTTAAATGAATAATCATAGATATATCATTGTAGTTGAACTTGTAGTGAAGTTTTAGTGCATGTATTCACAATTTTTGTATCAAGCCATTTTAACTGAACTTGGCATGATATCTTTTCGTCACCATCATTTTTGTATCAATCCACTTGTTTTAATTTTGAAATCTAATTTTGGGATCATTTTATGCCATGTTACATATAATACCTTCATCCACCACGAATGGATTACATTTACCATAAACCAAATGAATAATAATTTCATCTCATAAGGTTAACACATTCTATGACCATGTTAGAGCATTTAAACAATATATTCATGAATGCAAGTTGAAGGTCATTATTAAAATGAGTGACTATGCAACACTCTCATTATCTTTATCATGAAATACCCGCACAATAACCTTAAGGAAAAAATGTATTTTAATAATTTTATATAATTATTTGCAACCTTTTAGTGCATAAACTAGTTTGTTTATGCAAGTATTGCAAACTTTTGATCTTTTATTGTCAATGGTTTGGGTCCTCCATAAAGCCTTTCAAATTGCAATACCCACATCATCAACTGACCCATGTTCATGTTACATTACCAAATCATCTAAACTTTTGCTTAATATTTGCTTCAAATAAACAAAGGGGACATTGGGTTTAAAATAACCTTTTTCCTAACATTTATAATATTTCATGGAATATTTTTAAGGTGAATTTATGTATTCACATACACATATATGTAAGGAGGTTTTTTTTTTCTTTTTTATTTCCTTTATTAAAGGAGAGGAAAATGAAAATGATTCCATGGCAAAGGTATGGATGATATAAACCTTCCCACTTTGTTTTGTTTACATTTTATTAAGGGTTGGGGTTCCTCCCCCCAAATTAGGTTTAAAACACAAGTTTTATTGGTACAAGTATATAAAATTGTTTCATATTTTTACTACAATTATGTATCCAATGTTTATGATTTATACACAATTAAGAGTTATGCAAAAATAATTCCAAAATTAGGTTTAACACTTAGTTATAAAAAATCGTTAAATTTTAGCATTAAAGTCATGCAACCAATTCTTTTTGTGTTTATCTAATTGAAGGTCAATGTAGGGATTTTTTGTTACATAAAAAGGTTTTAACTCAAGATTTTAGGGTTCATTTATATAGGTCTGCTTAGTTTTTCAAATTTAAGCCTTTACATCCATTAGGTTGTAATGTATGTATAATTTTTGGTTTACGCAAACAAAATTTACAAATTAGGTTAAGGGTTTTTTGGTCATTTGTATGAAATTGTTTAATTTTTAGATGAGAGTTAAGGTTCCGTAAATTCAAACGTTTACATAATTTAGGTTTGATGCAATTGATTATGTAGGAATTACATTGACCTAAACTTGGACATTTGTATTACATATTGATGATGTGGGTATGGTAGTTTCCCAAACTTTCTAGTTGTCCTAACCTAGGTGGTGGATGAAAAAATATTTGCAATACTTTCATCTTCCAACCATTCTATGACCTAAATATAATTAGTATAAAAAACGACATGGTAATTGCAAGGACTTGGGTTATTTGCATTTCAATTTTATAATAGGTTCCCCATCTCAACATGAGGTTCTTATAGAAACTTGGTCCATTGTCATTCAAGTTTCATCACATCATAATTAGTCCAATGTATGTAATGCCTTCATCCATAGTTTTGTCATTGTGATGATGAATATTTTTTTTTAAAAAAAGTATAATAAAACTATGCAACACTTGCATTTGAAGCATAAAATCATGGTTGGATTTCTTATGTTTCAAGCAATACCCAAAAGTTGTGCATAAAATATCCATCATTAATGAAAAAGAAAAGTACGATGATAGTTTTGAATTTTGTTATAATTAGAAAAAATAAAATTAGACTCATGATTTTTTTAAAAATAGAATAAAATATTTTAGAACAAGAAAAAGGCAATAAAATTGTAGAAAGAGAAATAAATTTAGCAAAAAAAATAAAACCAAGAAGAGATAGAGGTTTTGCCAAAAAATGAAATTTTTTTACAAACCAAGTTTTACCATGATTGCAACTTTAGAAATATGCGAAAGCGCAAGCCTATGGGGTCGCTTCTGTGATTGGGTTACTAGCATTAAAAATCGCCTTTACATCAGATGGTTCGGTGTATTAATGATCCCTACCTTATTAACCACAACCTCTGTATTTATTATTGTTTTCATTGCAGCTCTTCCTGTAGATATTGATGGTATTCACGAGCCTATATTTAGTTCTCTTCTTTACGGGAACAATATAATCTCCAGTGTTATCATCCTTTTTTTGCAACGATCGGTTTACACTTCTATCCAATCTGGGAAGTAGCTTCCGTCGATGAATGGTTATATAATGGTGGTCCCTACGAACTAATTGTTCTTCACTTCTTACTTGGTATTTCTCGGATTAAGTTTGAAGTTACTAGAGATCCATGCATAGCACTGAATACAGAGCCACCGAATACGCTAGCTACACCCAACATGTGGAATGGACGTATAAGGATGTTGTGCTCAGCTTGGAACACAATCATGAAGTTGAAAGTACCAGAAATTCCTAGAGGCATACCGACAGAGAAGCTTCCTTGACCAATAGGGTAAATCAAGAAAACAACAGTAGCAGTTGCAACGGGAGCTGAATATGCAACAACGATCCAAGGGCGCATACCTAAACGAAAGTTAAGTTCCCACTTGCGACCTCAAGGTTATGAGCCTTGCGAGCTACCATGCTACTTTACCCCGCATTATGAAATAATAACATATTATTGATTGACCAAACAAGTAATTCCTACTTAACCCTTCTGTATAAAAATCCCCCCCCCCCGATTAATTTGGGGGATTTTCAATTCCATTTTCCACCTAAATCTATTTATTCGAAATCTACCTCTACCAACTAGATTTGGTTATTCCAGGCAATAAACATGCATAAGCCATTTTAATAGGAGGGCGTGCTATCCGTCTCCATCCATTAGTTTGTGTAGGATTTAATGTAGATCTTGATGCAAGAAGAAATAGAAGTTTAACCAAGAAGAAACATAAGTTTAACCAAGAAGAGAAAAAATTTGCTAAGAAACAAAAGTTTAACCAAGAAGAGAAAGTTTTTGCTAAGAAACAAAAGTCTAACCAAAAAGAGATAAAAATTTAACTAATAAGAGATATAGGTTTTGCCAAATATATAAGTTTAACCAAGAAGAGATAAAGGTTTTTCCAAGAAAAAATAGAAGTTTAGCCAAGAAGAGATATAAGTTTAGCCAAAAACAAATATCGGTTTTTCTAAGAGATAAAAGTTTTGCCAATAAGAAATATAAGTTTTGCCAAGAGACAGAAGTTTAGTCAATAAGATATATAAGTTTTGCCAAAAGATAAAAGTTTAACCAATAAGAGATAGAAGCTTAGCCAAGAAGAAATATAAATTTAACCAATAGATATATGTTTTGCTAAAAGATCAAAGTTTAGCCAAGAAGAGAAATAGCTTTTGCTAAGAGATAAAAGTTTAGTTAAGAAGAGATAAGAGTTTTGCCAAGAGATAAAAATTTAACCAAGAAGAGATAAAAGTTTTGCCAAGAGATAAAAATTTAGCCAATAAGAGATAAAAATTTTGCCAAAAAGAGATAAGAGTTTTGTCAAGAGACAAAAGTTTAGCCAAGAAGAGATAAGAGTTTAGCCCATCATAAATGTATGTTTTACCAAAAGATAAAAAGTAAGTAAGGGATTAGTTGTTAGTTTGTAGGCAGGGCTAAGATGTAGGTCAGTAGGGTAGCTAGGTGGGAGGGTAATAGGGAGGTCAGGGTTAGAAAAAAATTAGCAACAAAAAAACAAAAAAAAAATGGTCAAAGAAAAGCAGCCAAAAAAGATTGACTGTAATAGGATGTTGGTTAATGTAGGGTAAAGAGGCAGATGAAAAACACAGCCCATCCTAACGACAGAACACCCCAACTGTCATGGGGCTGTTTCACTCTGGCCCACGGCAGTGAAGGTTCAGGTAAGGCAAATCCAAAACTGAGGGTGAAACTCCCTAAAGGATCAATTTAAGTGAGAAAACTAGTTTGTATCCCTTCTGAGTTTGTAAACCCTAAAAACCATTGGATGATTTTTTTCATCCAGATCAACCAAATCCCTAGTTATGACATCTACAAAAGGAAGTAGCAAGACTCAATACCATGATTGGAATCTCTGATTGAAGGTCTAATCTTGCCAAATGTTTTTAGCTTAATTAACAAGTGTTTTTTTTTTAATCACAAAAGTTCATAGCTTCATAGACACAAGATCCCAACTACATAGGTTGTCACCCACTTTTATTAATACAACATAATACAGTTTTCCTTAAAGTAAATCCTGTCTTCACCCTGTCTTTGGGCCTCTTTTCACCCCCCTATCCCCTCTTTGAGTGAGGTTCGCAAAGTCAGGAAGTTTTTATTAAAGTATGAAATGTTAAAACTCAGCATTTAATGCACAAGGTTCGAGGTAATTATAGTAGTTGTACTTGTAGGAGGAGCAATGAAAATATATGTAGCAGCAGTGAAGGCGATCAGGAAAAAGGAAAGACGGGGTCAAAACCGGATGAAACTCAGTTTGGCACAAAAGGTGGTGCATTTCTGAGTTTGACCTCCCGTTGAAGGCTAATGTACTTTCTTGCAGGTTTTTTTTTTGTGAATCTCACCCGGGTTTTGGACCAAACTCAGGGCACTGGTGCCGTGTTTTCCTGACTTTACGAAAACTCTAATGTACAGGAAGAGACATATATTTACACCAATGGAAAAAATGTCTATTTCTCAAAGAAATGCATGCATTGTGTTTCCTATTCTAATTTCTAACCATTTTAGAAGAACTTGTGTTTGCATCCATGTTGGTGTAATCTAGATTACTATGCAGCAAACCCATGCTTTCTAATATTATATACCACGGTTCTCAATTTTTTTTATAAAAAATTCAAGTAACCACATATAAAACCACCAGTTCTTTGAGGTTTTTGAGATACTAACAAAAACCAGCATTTCCTTGATTCTGTTATTTTAATTTAAACAACCAGAACTAGCAGAAAATAGTTTTAAAAACTGAAACTAGTGATTATTTGCAATATTTATCATTAGTTTATCCAATCCGTGATATTCTTTTGAAATATTTTTGCTTTCCTAATTATCCTTAGATAGGGTAGATAGGCTGGTGAGCAAACATTTAAGCTCTCAAAGAGTATGCATTCTCTCTCTCTCTTCAAGCCCTGCAGGTTTGAAGGGTCTAAGCAGTCCTTCAATCAACACCCCTATAGCCATTTAGAGACCTCCATTTGAATGTGAAACCAGCAAAATAAACCTCCCAATGTAAGGGGGGAGGGGGGTTGAAAAAATTTGTTCAACCTCTTGTGAACACATATTCTTCCATGTACAACTAAAGTGCATCCTATAATTGGACATGTCACACTTCATTCACAAACAATTTCCTTCCTATTATCAAACAATGTTGAATTTATTCCAAACAATTCCTTTCAAAAAGTTTTTAGTTTTGACAAACCTCATTTATGGCCAAACAAATGATGGAAATCCCAAAAGAAATGACTTTGATGAATGATTACCCATTTCCAAACAAAAGAAGACATCTGAAAATGAAAGGTAACCTCAACCACAATTTTTAAAAAGCAATCGTTCAATTTTTGGGTGCCACTAAAGAGTTACCGATTGAGCATTGTTTATTAATGAGTTAGTTTCTTTAATTGTCTATGTGTTTACTAACTTGTGAGTGTTCAATGATGGGTGCTTCTATTCTAGGTCTTTGTTTTGTTGGCAATTTAACCAAAATGTTGTTGACATTTAATAATAAATAGGCTATAACAAGGCAAACTAATGGTTGCCCAGTAGCAATGAACTTCCTTGATAAAAGTAGCTCATGTAAATGAGAAACCAAGTATGATGGACACTTGTGCCACAAATTGATTAGGTTGTTAGAAGCAAAATTTCAAAGGCATTGGTTTCTGCAAGAATCTTATAACTTTTTTTTCTTCTATTAATGTGCATGAGAGTTGCAAGTTACAACCAATGTTGGTTTAGTATCAACTTTTGAACATACCAACTTCTTCCTCATATTATTTTGTTGCCTAGTCATGGGATTGGGTTCCATCTTATAACTTTCATTCTAGTTTAGTCCTAATAGGGTAGAATCACCTTTCAATAAACATTTGTTGGTGAACAAATGCTTTATAAACAAACAAATCCACCCATTCATGAAAGAATTGTATGTGTGCAATCATGGGCATTAGAGCACCCCAAAGCCAAAATAATGTAGCTGTTCATTTGGAACAATTTGTTTGGTAATGGGTGACCATTTGTGCAACCAAATACTAAACCTTATTTGGGCATTTATAGTCTTTGATTGGTAATGGGAAGGTTTGTACATTACAAATTTTTCAAAGAATAGAAATCTCCCTACCTTTATTTGAAAATGGGTGGGGGTTAAAATTTCTAAAATAAGACTACCCCTACCTTTGTTTGTTTGGGAATGCATGGGATGCTAACTTGGTATACAAGTAAGGAAGGTATATAAAGATGGGTTCATTATTGTTTGGTAATGGGATTGGCAATAAAATACCCATAATCAACACACAATCAAGCTATCAACAAATCCTTGCCATGAAAGTAAATAATTTATACCATGAAACCCCATATCTTAATAGCTTACAAAGGACCAAAATATTAAATTTCACGACATGCAAATTCAAAACAAAATTGATCCTTTTTTCTATAAAAATTGTGCATCACAACAACAAGCTAGTTAAAGAGGCCCAATCTCAATTCATTTGGACAAATCCCATTCATCTCTACCACTTTCTCATTGAATCAAAGGATGAATTCTTTACCAACATATGTCAAAAAGGAACTTTAAATTTTCATTGAATTGTTAATTCCTAATTTAAGTGTGCTATGAGCAAGATCTAAGCATACAAAAGTGAAACATGAATTTAATCTAATAGGATTACAAGTGAGACATGAGTTTAATATAATATCAATAAAAATGTAATCATGATTTGAAACAAGAATATGATTTGGTAAAAATATAAGTGAAACAAAAATTTGTCTTTATTGCTTCTACATAAGAACTAGAAACATATTTATTGATACACTGCCCAAATCTAACATGTTTATTGATTTCATGGGAAATGTATAGGAGGGAAAAAAGCATACTTCTTGTGGGACCTAAACACATGCCCCCAACTTGTTGGAGGTTGGAACAAGTGTTGGCCGGATATACTTGTAAGTGAACTTGTAAGATTTTCCCCGTCTTTAATATTTTGAGGTATAGGTAAGCGACAAATGTAGGTCTAGGTGATATCCTTATATTTATACTTACTTGCACATATATGTTTGTTCATTATGCATATCTGATTTACCAATATTTTATGAGATCCTAGATATGTATAACTACGTTATATATTTTTTTAATATCTTGTGTTTAAAGGTTTGGATATGCATATGTATATGCATATGCTTGTTTAGGGTTTGGTTAAGGTTTCCAAGGTTTCTTCTATCTTTTTTCTCATGTTGTCTTATTATTTTTCTTTCACATCAAAGTTTTGCCATCTAAAGGATTTCAACACACTTAAGCACCCAAACGCTAAAAGTTTTAGTCACATCACAGTTGTGGCACTGAAGAGGATTTCATGAATGCACACAAGCAACCAAGTGCTAAAGCATTCAAATGCACAAAGGTTTTTCATGTAAAAGGTATGCTTATATGATTTTGTTTTCCAAGAAATTCATTGTTTATTGTAGATCATAAGTCAAAGTAGGAAGCTCATGAGGTTGAATAACAATCTCATCAACGCATCAAAACAATATGTTTTAGTTCGTTGGAATGAATTTTTTAATACAACCCATTAGAATGAGTTTTCCACAACTTGTTGGAGTTAGTTTTTCCATAGCTTGTTGGAGTGAACTTTTTGATAGCTTGTCGAAATGAGTTTTTTTATAGCTTATAGCATGTAGTTTGGTTATAGCTCATGTGTTGGTTGTGATTGCAACAACTTGGTTGTCTTAATTTGGCTATAATTCTAACTAATTAAGGTTTAAAGATTTTGTGTAGGTTGGAGTTTTATTGCAGGATGAAGCTTGGTTGTAACAGTTTGGTTGTAAATTGTAGCTTGGTTGCAACTTTTAATTTGGTTGTAGCTTGCATTGATTAAGGTTTAAATATTTTGTTGTGGATCAAAGTTCTTTTGCAAGTTGAAGCTTGGTCGTAACTTGTAACTTGGTTACAACTATTTGGTTGCAATTTGGCTAAAGTTTGGTTGCAGCTTATACTTGATTTGCAACATTTTGGTTTTAGCTTACAGCTTGGAACAATTTGGTTACAACATGCAATAATTTGGTTACAATGTGTAGTAATTTGGTTGCAACTTGTAGCTTACAATAGTTTGGTTGCAATGTGTAATAGTTTGGTTGTAGTATGCAATAATTTGGTTGGAATGTGTAGCAAACTATAGTTTGGTTGCAACTTGTAACTTATAATAGTTTGGTTGCAACATGTAGTAGTTTGGTTGTAGCATGCAACAATTTGGTTGGAATATGTAACATACTGCAATTTGGTTGCAGCTTATAGCTTGGATATTATGGGATGACAAGTTATTTGGTTTCTATATGGGTTTTTGCATGGGATTATTGGGATGGGGTCTGGGGTGTTGGTGGGGTAGGCAACTTGCATTCTAATGGGTTGAGTTTTTTTGAAAACTAGGTTCAATTCCTCTACAAGTTATTAAAATTTATAGTTTAGGAATGTGTTTTAGGCAAGTGGAAAAAAAAGGTGATCATATTGATTTTGTATGTACATAGCCTCTATATGTACCCGTAATGAAATTCATATCCACAAAAGGATCTAAAATAAACCTAAATCCATTTCAAATAGACTTTGAATATATATAACCTTTGTATGTATCCATACTTTGTTTGAATTTTATAACCAACAAATTCATATCCGGTGAAGGATCTAAATTAAATTAGAATCCATATCCACCTCTACAAATAAATTATTAAAAAAATTCAATGGCATATATGTCTATTATATTTTTTAGATAAAATATTTTATTGATATTTTATAATTAACCTTGAAATGTGGTATCCAACCAACATTGGTTGGAACCAATGTTTTGATGTTATCTAATTTCTAATGTTTAAACTAAGGGTTCAAAATCAAATTTTTGTGACTTGAACCTAGGTTCACATCTTTTTGGTGGAACTAAAACAAGAACTAGACATTAGAATTCTTCTTTTGCTAGATCCAAACCCAAAACCAAAACCATGAAAAAACATTATTAAAAATAGGGGCAAGTTATTTAAATATACAAGTTGATTTTTTTTTTAAAAGTTGACAAGTAGGCTCAATTTCAAAGTTAAATATTAATTTTTATTAATTGTTGAACTCCATTACCTAAATAGACCCCAATTTTAATTTGATATAAATCTTTCTATCTAAAAAATAATTAGCATAAGGGAATGTGTAATGTTTACATGGAACGAGGCGCTTAGTTTTGAACCAAGCCTAGAGGTTCTTGCATTTGAAAAAATGTGTCAAAATTAGAAGTGTGAGGTTTTTAAATGGGAAGAACTGGGCTCAAACCTACACTTGAAAGACTTCCAATTTTCTTACATAATCAAAATTGAGACTAAAGGTTCTCGTTTTAAAAAAAATTGTACAACATTGCATCACAAACTTATTAGGCTTCATAGGTTTGTACAAATTCTATGCGAAATTTAGTTTTCATAGGTTCGTACCAATATCGTATGAATTCTATGTTATAATTAATATGAATGATATTTTTACATATTCAATATTTTAGATATTCAAACAAATGAGATTTTGTTTTTGAATGTCACATATGAATGTTCATGTTTAATACACAAAAAATGCATAGTTTTATGCAAAATTACATCATAATAATGGTACAATTAGTTAAAATGTAAATCATACATACTTCACATCAAAACATTACAAGTAAAAAAGACACATCATTTATATCATTAGAATTAATATACATATTTTTCATGACATTTTTACATTTTGAAGCCCATGACTTTTGCATAAACATATTTTTTATGATTTTCACATGGATGTTATTGAATTTTCATGATATTGGAAGTTTGTGATGTGGTTGGGGACTAACACAAAAATAACAACCATGAATGTGAATGTTCCATGCAAATGTCAAAATGGCATGATAAACCAAAATAATTTAAATAAGAAAAACACCCCATCCAACACTACCATGCACACTCCACATATAAATAAATTTGTCTTCCATTACAACTATGGCATTTGGACTAACCAACAATTGGAGGAAGCCATGAATGCATAGGAATAAAAGCAAATTTTTTGAGGGGGTTAGTAGATTATGGAACATATCTCTTATGTCTCTTTCAAACTTGAACCTAAATGGGAAAACCAAGTGTGTTGACAAAAGATGAAAATGGAACAACAATAAGATAGGTCTCGGCCATGCAAAAAGTGAGATTTTTCATTACCTTCTAACAATTCAAAATGAAGGTGGTTGAACACATGCAATCTAAGCACATTATTTGAAATGGTGTATTTGGATATAGGTGGTGGTATTGGTTCAAAATATGACATCTAAAATTGAACATCATTAAGCTAAAGGTCATGAAATGTGTATAACACAAGGGCTAACTATGGCATTTCGTCTCTAATTATATGACAACTTGTGGATGTTTTACATGCAACACATACATATCCACCAAATTATATTTGAAACTTAGATGATATTGGCATTCAAGCCGGCCTACAATCTGGTGTAAAAGTTTTGGTTAATTAATGAAGATGAAATCAAGTTTATAGCAACATCCCAAATTTATGGGAATGGTTCACCATCACTAGTGTAGTAAATGCAACTAGTGAATTTATGGTTGTATTCTACATTTTCAAAGGTGAGTGCATGCATAAAAATTACATCAAATTGTGTAGGCCATGGACTTGCATGGCAATGCAAAAGAAAATATGGATGAAATTTTGTTGTTCAAGGAGTTCCTTTCTTTCTTCAAAAGGTCAATTACAAGTGAGATATCTTAAACCAACCATCATTTTTTTTTCTAAATGGTCATGGCTTGCACATGACATTAAAAGCTATAGAACAAGAACAAGCCTTTGGATTGGACATGGTTACATTTTGTTCACACACATCCCATGCCTTCCAATCTTTAAACATCTTTTGCTTCAAACGATTCAAGACAAAATTTAAGGAAGAAAAGGATGAAACCATAGTGAGAAATAATTGCCTTGAACCAAACAAGGTGATGTTGACTAGTTTGGGTGGATTGGCCATTGGAACCATTCTTACCATTCTTACCAAGAATGAAAACAAATGGAATGGAGCCATTAAGGGATTGTAACTAGCCTTCTTGTGGTTACATCAAATGAATACTCAAATATTATGTACTAAAAAGCATTGGAGGAGGCAACAAGGCAAAAGGTGAAAGAATCTTTTTAAAATTATAGCAAAATTTTCCGAGAACTCTTTTAATGTAATTGAATGAGTAGTTTAGCATTGCATTCACAACCAACAAATATTGAAATTCATGAATCCTTGATCTAATAGTACAATAGTTTGAGATTATGGTGAGAGCTTTCACATGCATGTGTGGGGGTAAGAATTTACTAAAAAAACATTATGCTATTCCATTAGGATACCATGATCAAAACCTTGGCATCACCTACAATGCACAGAGACAAGCACGATCTAATGCATAGGAGGCATGACATCAAGAAAAAAAGATAATGCAAACTACATGGAATGTCCTTACATTCCTAGGAAATTCAATAGCTAGGTTGAACGAAAAGAAGGATTAAATAGTCTATACAAGAAAATATGGGATTAAACGAAAACATATTTGTCATATCTTCAAACTTTTGAATATCCTATGGAGTGTGCACTTCAATTGCATGATGAACCACCTCAACTTGCTTCCTTTTTGCTCATGCATGACTTGTTACTGATATTGTTAAGTTTATTTTATTTCCTATGTTTTTCTACACTTCTTTTTTGCATGTTATTTCAAATCATGATTAATTTTTATGAATAGAAAAGGGACCATTACAACATCTAAACTTGTTCTTTACAATTAACACAATTTTCTTCCATATTTCATGATGTGTAAGCATTATGTTCAAAAGCTTTTGGGGTATAAGCATGGTAAAGTAGACACAAAAAATGAATTCTCTAACTTTACCTTGTATCATGCATATAAATCCAAACAAGTAGCATAAAAAGGTAAAAAGCAGTCAAAGGAGCCATCTAAGTGAGTGGACACTCCTTGAAACTACCTTTTTGTATGTTTGAAAAATCACAAGGGAAGCATAATAATTTGGATTGTCATAAAAACAAATTGGAATGATTTCCATTAATTCCAAAGTTTATATGCTCAAATCTTGACACAAATCAAAAATGTTTTTACATGTTCAAAGCACTCAAACCTTGAAAGTGGATAATCCTTATTTTTTTCAAATGTCCTTTTTTTTACCAAATGTCAACCATTCCTTTTCAAAATTGGAGAGGATTTAACATTGATTATTAGAAAGGCAAAAGGACTTGAATTGATGAAATTTATTTTTATAACCAATGTAAGACATTTGTTTCAAACATTTTACATTAAAAAATATGGAGAGTGAAAATGTGACCTTAACAAAAAGTTGTTCATATTTATGTGGTACAAGGCATGAATGCATAATATATATGATATAAACCCAATTTGTAGTCAAAATATATTTGTAGTGTTAAACAAAATATCCAAAATACAAAATTTAAATTTATAAACCAACACATAAATGATATATGTCATGTGTAATCCTTGGAAAAAAACATTTACTTTGGCACCACTAGCTCCTTTTACCATGTTTTCACCAAAAAATGAATGGAAATATAATTAAAGACCATCTCACACCTCTATTATTACTATAAGGATTTATTTCCAAACAATTAAAAGCAATGTTTTCTTTAAAATAGACCAAAAGTATTCCAATTTGTGAGGTGATACATTTGTAAATGGGGATACTTCAATTTACTTTTTAAATGTATTTTTTCCTTTAATTTTGGGGGTATGAATACCATTATATTCCAAAAGTGTGGTTTTAATAGAAAATAAAATTTATTTATTTATTAAAACCTACACATCACATCTTTTTAGATGAATAAAATATGTCCAAAATAACTACAAAAAAAAAAACTTCAAAACTATTTGCATTTCAAACAAATAAACAAAAAATTAATTGAACGATTTGAAAGTTAAAGATTAATTCACCATAAGAAATAACTATGTTGTCTTTGATCATTTGATTAAAAACATTCAATGTAAAGTAAATAAACTGATGGGTTTTATTCTTATTTTGCATCTATTTTCATCCAACTTTGACAAGGTAATTTATGTCTACAATTTATTGTGCTTACTCTTTTCCATATTTCATAAATTTGAGAACAAAAGCAATTTAGGCATATTTATGATGTACATTGCTTTGGCTATCATAATGAAAAATGCTTGAAAACAAAATTTGGGGACAACATTTAACCAAATTTTTTAACATTACACAAACCTTGGATGATCATGTATAAGAATTCCAAAGCATTGAAACAATCAAAATTGGGGCGTAACGTTTTTATGAGGTTTCATTTAGGAAATTGATGCATAACTGGTGGTACATACCAATTCAAACCATTGAATTCATTACACACTGCATTTGCAACAATATACCAAAACAAAACTTTTATTGATCATGATAAATCATAATGGAGATTGTTGATTATGAGGTGTTTGTTGATTAAGATGGATTGTTTCTCCAACAAGTACAATCACTTCCAATAGTTGTGATGGACTTTGAGGTTTTGAAGCCAAATTTTGAACCTTTAAAAGACCTACTTTAAAAAGGAACAAATTTTAAAGGTGCCTATTCATTGTAGTGAGGTTCAAGCCACCTTTAAAACACATACCTTAATATGTTTGGCATTGAAGACATATTTAAAAATTTGCCTTTGGTTGTTGTGGTTTGGTTCTAACATGTTCACCACCATGGATGTGCTTTAAAAGTTGGGTTTTGGTTTTAAGGCTAAAAAATTGAGTTAAAACTTTAATTTAAGTTGAAGCTTTCATATGTTTGTCGTGGTGGTATGGTTTTAATGTTCTCACGCACATAAAGTTATTGAGCTTGGGCTTTTTAAAAAATTTGTGTTTCTATCATAAGGAGTTTTTAAAAGATTATGTGTAGCCTTTACATTGTTATTTTAAATACATTATAGGTTTTCTTGTGTGCAACTATGAAACAAACCTCCATGACTAGTTATTATTATTGCACAGTTTTGCACTTTTAATCAAAAGTTTGCAAGAGACATCAAAGTTCATCATTGATTTAAGCTTGCTAGTCAAGGAGTTGGGCATAGATTTGTAGTAAAATATTGAATAATTGTGAATATCTATAACATTACATGACTATAAGATGTTTTATACCTTGTTAACAATTGGCGAAAAGCTTAGGCATTGTGTGAAGGCTCAATCAACAACTTGGTTTAATCATTTTTTGTTGAAAAAATATGATAACAGCAAATGGATTTAACACTTTTGAATATCAAGAGAAACATTTATGGACATTTGCAATCAAGTGATGCCTTTGATGCATGTCAAAACATGATACCAAGAATAGAAAGATGACTCTTGTTGAAGTTAAAGTTTTGTGGGAATTTACAAGTTTGCACATGGTTCGAATATCTTGACTTGTAATGAATTGTTCACCATCGAAAAATTCACTATAGTTCTTATGCTTTGGGAAATGGTTAGAACAATCAGTGTTGTGTTAAAAAAACTCATATCATGGCCCATGAGTGATAAGATGCAAAGTGTGATGATGGAGTTCAAGAATTGGTGTGGTAAGTTGAATGCTATGAATGTTATTGACAACACTCACATTGCCATAACAAAACCTTTTAATGTTATTGTTAAAGACTATTACTACCACAAGATTGTAAATTATAATATTGTTACACAAATGGTGGTTAACAACTAGAAAACATTTACCCAATGTGTATGTGGGATTGCCTAGGAGTGTGAATGGGTTCCATGTTTTGAAGAAGTCTTGGTTGTATTAATGTATGTTGTAAGGGGGACTTTTTTATATGGTTACAAGTTCACAAGATTGATTGACACCTTATTTGCATGGAGATAAGGGCTATCCATTACTTCCTTGATTCATGACATTACACAAAATAAATGAAAAACATCATTCAATTTTGGAGCAATTATACAATTGCAAACACAAGTGGGGGAAATTAGTCATAGAAAACACATTCAATATATGAAACAAACATTCATATAACTTTTGAAAAAGACAAAGTTGCATATAGCTATTGTACTTGATGTGTTCAATGTTTGTTGTCTCTTCCATAATTTGATTTTAGGAGGAAAAAGGTGGATTTCAAGGAACTCATGTTAGTTATTTAAATTGAAGCCATGTAAGAGGATGAGTTGAACACAAATGGATTATAATAATTTTAGGACATTATTTGCATTGAACGTAGAAAGCTTTTAAGGGAATAACATCACCACAACCTAGAGGTGTAGAGTGAAAGCACACTAAGGTGGAATATTTTCCAGCATATGTGGAGTCCATGCTAGTGTTAAGATAAAAGTCCATTTTACATTGTGACGTAATATATTATATTGCACAAGTCATATGGTAAGGCTAATTTATTTATTTTTTACTTTTAGACTTTATCAAATATACATAATTATATAAAAAATTTACATTAAAAATGATAATTTGAATTACTAATTCAAATGAATAAAAGACTTTATTAAAAAATTCACATTTCATTGAATATATTAATTTATGGTTTTCAAAATCTTTCGAAATTGTCTTCCTTTATATCAACGAGTGGGTGCCCGTGACCTTCGGCCACTGTGAAGTCCCCTGGTTTCTTTAAACTTGGTTCGCGTTTTAGTTTTTTTTTAGAAACTTTTAACTTTTTTATTATTTTTATTTTTATGTGTTTTCTATTTTTATTATTATTTTGTGATCATCCAGCCGGACGGACATTTCATCCATCCCCTTAATCGAGATGGACAGTAGCTAAAAGAAAAAAAGCTTCCCCAAAATTCGTCCCGTCATCAAGCCGGACGGACATTTCATCCATCCCCTTAATTGGGACGGACAGTAGCTAAAA
>Ga0116227_10010238_pt1 | contig 16487 bp, 13 predicted proteins | sample S1TSphgellanicum_FD_89693 | JGI IMG/M metagenome (GOLD analysis project Ga0116227, IMG submission 89693) | Host-associated microbial communities from peat moss isolated from Minnesota, USA - S1T2_Fb - Sphagnum magellanicum MG | ecosystem: Host-associated > Plants > Peat moss > Unclassified...
CAAAATACCTTCGAAGGCGTATCTGCAGATAGTGAGAAGTTGCCTGTACGCGATGCCGAAAAACCTTTGGCCGATATGCAGTTAGCCACAGTTTTAGATAATAACGACCCACAGCAGCAAGGTCGCATTAAAGTGCAATTTAAATGGCAGTGTACTTCTAACGACCCCACCGAATGGTTAAGGATAGTTACACCAAGCGCAGGTAACGACGATAAGGGGCAAAATAATCGCGGCTTTATGGCCATCCCCGAGGTTAATGACCAGGTATTGGTTGGTTTCGAGGAGGGCAATATAGCTAAGCCTGTAGTAATGGGCAGTGTATACCATAGCAATAATGGCGATAGCCAAAAGCAGGTTAATAACCATTTAAAAAGCATTGCCACTCGTAGCGGGCATGTTATTGGCTTTGACGATAGTGCCGCAACACAATCTATTACCATCACAGACCGGAATAATAATGTGATAAAGATTGATACGATAGGCAATAACATCACTATTACCGCACTCGAAAACATTACCCTTAGTGCAAAAAACATCAATATTAATGCACAGGAGAATCTGACCAGTACCGCAGGCAAAAATGTTTATACAACCGCAGGCGACTCTTTGAATGAAAGTGCTGCTAAAAACCACAACGTAACCGCTAAAGATATTGTAACCACAGCAGATGAAAGTGCTACTCACAGGGCGAAACTATCAGAAACTATCGCCGGTAAGGTAACGGCCCATAGTTCGGATGAAGATATGGAACTGGTATCATCTAAAAAGGTAAACATCCAGAGTTCTGAAAAAGTTAACCTGTTTTAGCATTCGCACAACATCAATTAATTAAACCAATTAATTATGGCACAACAACATTTGGTGGTACAGGGGGCAGTTTGTCAGTGCAAATATGGTACCGCACCCGATAAAATTAAGGTGTTAACGCATAGCAAGGAATACGCTAACGATAAAAGCGGAACTGAGAAGAAGATTGCCAGTACCAAAGACCTTGGCCCAACTTTCGAAAAAAATACTTTTGGCTCATGCAGTCAACAAAATAATCGTGCGTGTTCTGCTATTGTTAAAGAGTGGAAACATGTATTTGAAGATGTGATACTAAGCAACGGGGGTAAAATTCTGCTCGAAAATAGTAAAGCAACCTGCCCGGTTGGCGGCCCCGAGTGTATCGAAATTATCTGGCATGGTCAGTCGGCCGAGTTAAGCCAGCAAAATTTTGATAATGCTGATCCGGCAGTAGCCAGTGCGTTAAATCCTGCTGTGGATATTGACCATATGGATGAGCCCGAAATTAATACTGATGGTATAATATTTCAATAACTACCATGCCCAATAAAAAAGGAATTATAAGTATAAAGCGTACCGGAGGCAACTATTATCCTAATATGGGTAATGGTAAAATTTTGGTAATTGCAGCTAACGAAACAAACTCGTTTGAGGTAGATAAGTGGGTTGATGGCACAACCGATAAAGATAAACAAACTGTAAAATGGTTGCTGGAAGACGGTAATCGTAATGAGATATTGATGCAGTTTAGCGATAGGGGGCCTACCGTAAAAGCCTTAAGCATCCCGCCCGAAAAGTGTGGGGTATTTAATACCTATTATCTCGAAGCAACTTTTGATGGCCAGATTGATAGAAGCACAGATAAAGGCTTATTGATACGGGGTTATTGCCAACCGGCCATTGTTAAATCAAGCTGGAGTTGGTCTGACGGAAGTGCTATAACTTCGGCCAAACCAATTTCTTATGGCGATGATGTTAAACTGCATTTGGATACCGTTGGCCTTTGTAACAGTGAGCTGATAATTAGTGTTTACAGTAAACGATGGGGGCCAGATGTATTGGTTGATACCTACACTGGGGTAAAGTGTACCAATGGCCAGGTTAACTTGCTCATCCGTAATACATACTCGTGGTTTGCCAAGATGAAATGGGCATCTGAAGATAACGAGTTTTACATTACCGTATCAGCCAAAGAAATTAATGGCCTTATTAAAGATACTACCCCTAATGGAGACGTTTATCATGCTCGTTACTTAAGGGCCAAAAACAAAGCGATAAATACGCCGCAGGTAATGCCTACAACAAATTTAACCCCGGCTAAATTGGGGGATAACGAGTTGAATATAAAACGCTATGATGCCTGCGGATTTAAACGGATAGAGGTTAAAGACGATGCCGATCGGATTGTGCTTTTCGATGAAGATAAGTTGAAATTACATGGCGAGGTTAAACGGGATTTTGCCTTATCTGAACTTATATTCTACGATTTTAATAAATCGGCAATCAGGGCAGATGCCAAACCTATATTAGATAAGATCGGCGACTTTTTACTTGAATCTCCTTACGTGCCGGTGGAGTTAGGTTCGCATACTGATATACGTGGTAAAGACGATTATAATATGAAATTGTCCGAGAATCGTGCAAAGGCTGCGGTTGATTATTTAATTGGGAAAGGCGTATCTGCTAGCCGCATTACCGCCAAGGGGTATGGCAAAACTATGTTGTTAAACAAAGGCGAACATCTTACCGAAGAGCAGCATCAACAAAACAGGCGTACTACCATCAAATTTAAAATATTTGAGAACGATGCACAGAGTTTGATTTACGAAACTGTTTCGCCGGATTCTACGCAAAAAAAACAACTCGATATTACCGTACAGGATTTTGATGTAACCGGCTGCTTGTTTAAAGGTACGCCCAAAGTACATGATAATAAAAAGATAAAAGTGGTTACCCACACCGCGGCTACCGACAAAGAAAAACCCGAACCGTTTATTGATATGAAGGGCAATATCATGTCGCCCAAAGTATATTCAAACCTGGATAATGTGGAGTTAGTGCCTTTTAAATATATCTGGCCTATTCATAACTCTACCAACAATTTTCTTTACTACGTTAACAGCTGCAGGTATTACTCTGATAAAAACAAGCCAAGCATACTGGTAAAGGCGTACCCGGATATTAAGTGGACTTTTGGTTTCAATTTAAACCTTACCAATGATTTAAGCATCAAAGGACAAAACCTATCTCCGGATAAGTTAAAAGATTTACAAAAAAAGGCGGGTAAGATAGGGGCAGAGCGGCGTTGGGAACAAAAAGAAGCATCCTGGAAAATGAGTCTCAAAGCGGAGTGGAATAAGGCCAGTAAAAAAAAGCTTTATGAAACAAAAGACTTTAGTTTCAAGTTTAAAAAGTTTTACGACTTGTTTGCTTCGATAGGTAATATGGCCGATGGAGTTACAAATAAAACTAAAGGATTTGTAAGAAATATTGGATTTAAGAATGCGCCTGTCACTTTTGAAATTAAGCCCCCTAATTTGACTGTAGAGGCAATATGGTATTTGCAGCGCGCGCATCAAAAGAAAACCGCAATAGAGAAAATTGGTACGCAGATCGAGTTTAACATCTCGGCGCAGCCCTTAATTGGTCTTGAAATGACTGTGGATCTATTAGGGTTAACCGTGTTTGCGGTATCGGGAGCTGTTACAGATGGAGCTGGATCAGAAACCGCTTTAAGACTTTATAATCAAATTAAAGATGCCATGAAAAAAGGCATCAGTGCGGGCAATGATGATTTTGGTGCTAAGGTAACAGCAGACGTGTATATTGATTTGGTTATCAGTAGTGTAATTAGTCTAGAACATGTGAATTTTTCGTTTAATACGGTTAGTGACGGCTCTGATACCAAAGTGAATTTTGAAACTGATGCTAAGCTTAAGGCGGAAATTAAAGCTGGTGTGTATGCTAAGGCAGAAGTGCAATTAGTTGTTGTTACGGTTGATGGCTATTTTGAAATGAGTGCGAAGGGCAGTGGTTCGGTTACTTTTGGACATAGCCTACATTGCGTAGATGACGGTGTTTATTACAGGCCTGTACTTGGTTTTGACGGATTGGATGTCGATTACATTATTGTTGTAAAAGCAGGCATCTCATCAAAAAAAGGTGTGAAAACATCTGAAGAAAGCAAGTTTTATGAAGACAAAGGTAGTTTTAAAGAGTTGATACCAAAGTTTGATGTTGTTAAAAGTTTAGAAGACGTATCTGGTATCAGCGCAAATTTTATGATAATTAAAAACGACTAAAACACAATATGAAACGATTATTAATATTCTTATGTGCAGCTTTTATGGGATATTCATGCAAGGCACAACAAAAACTAGATCTAGAAAAATTAACTTTCAAGGAAGATTCTAGGGCTATTCTTAAAGATCGCAAAAAAAGCGCTGATCCAACGGAAGGATTTACCTCTTTACCTGCTTATAGTACAGATGATGTATCTGGTTTTAGTTTTGGTTCTGTATCATTGACGGAACATTGCTCTACTTCATTTTTGCTTAACTCTATTGAAGAAAAAAAAATGGTAGGCCTTCTTATTAACTTTAAAGATACGCCAGAATCAAATGCCATATATAAGTATGTATTTCAGCGGTATGGTAAGCCGGTTACATTGCAACACGAAACTCAAAAAATTGATAGCCACAATAAATCATATCCAAGCAGTTCTGCTTTCTTATGGAGAAATATACGGCCAGGGGTTTCCATGATACTTGGAAAGGGATATGTTTTTAAACAGGATAAGCCGGTTGCTCTCATCGAATTGATACTGATAAATAATGATGCTAAGCCAAGCTATCAAACCAATTTTAAAACAGTGTTAGATAGGTTAATAAAGACTTATACTCCATAAGCGGACATGCTAAACGTTTTAAGGTCGTTATGAAATAAATACAGATATTTTTATCGTTTGCTTTTATGGGTTATTCATGTGGCGTACAGCAAAAAGCAGATTTAGAAAAATTAACCTTTTTTTTAAGGAGTATCCGCGTGTTGTTGTTAAGGATCGTAAAGAATCTACTGGTAGATCGGAATCGTTAACATCTTTGCCTGCCTATATTACTTATGATATTGCTGAATACAGTTTTGGGTCTGTGGCACCAAAGGAACATTGTTTTAAACCTGCTTATGAAACTAATTTTAAAACTGTTTTAGATAGCATGATAAAAACTTATTCGCGATAACAATATATTAACTACAGCTATGTTACGAAAAATTGGAATTGTTAAAACCGCCGCATTCTTATGCATACTATTTTGCATGGTATTTACAGGTTATATTCACGCGAAATCAAATTTCCCTTACAAGTTAACCACTGCAGATATCCCTCCGGGCTTTAGGGTTGCAGGTCCTTTTAGTAAGGATGAAAAGTCAACCAGTATATCTGCTAATAGAGGTATAGTAACTAATAAAGAATTGATTTCTAATATTTATGAGAAAATCAATGTAAACGCTGTCAGAAAAGTATATGTAACATCGTACGTGCCAGGCAAGCACGCAGAGGATGCAATCGAAGTTTATATTATTAAATATAAGTCAAAGCAGATGTTGGATAAAGAGCAGTTAAAGCTTACGCGGGAGAAGGGTTGCCGCTATCTGGAAAAAGGTAACTATTTATTTATAGTATGGTCCTCAGAACGTGGTTTTCCTAAGCAGATAGATGCCATGGCCGAGCATCTGAAAAAACGCTGGATCCTAACCGATATATCAGGCTAGTATAAACGCAAATCTTATTTAAACTACAATGGCACAACCATATTATCAAATAGACTTTAGCGCTTCTCATTGCCAGTTCGAGGTTCGGGTAAACGATATTTCTGTGCTGCATATGGAAATTACCGGCCAGGTATCAACTATGGTACCCATTAATCCGGGTATACTAAAAAGTGGTAAGCAAACTATCGCAGTAAAAATATTACCGCTAAGCGGGCAACCTACCGTAACAGAACATGCAGAGTTTAATTATGATATTAAGCTGTTTGACGTAAGTAACGGCTTTGAGTTTAAAGAACAGTTGAGCGGGTTCCGGTTCCCCCCGGTTGATAAATCGAAACCCCATACCGAACTTAAGCACGAAGCATTCTTCAATGCCGAAGTGCCTTATACCGTAAAAGATTATGATGGTGCTGTAGATTTAACGCGCATCTTAACTATTAAACAGTTGCTAACCACAGCCTATCAGCAGATAGGTACACTTGTTGATGCTGGGAATTATGAGGGGTTTAGAAAGGCAATTGCGCTTCGTGAAGGTATTATGGCAACAACAATGTATCTGAGTAAAGGCGAATCGGACGCAAGGATCGACGACCTGGTGAATGATTTTAAAAATGGATTTAAATTTGAGTCTATACAGCACGAAACCGTAATGCATTTTTATGCAAACGGGCGATCTGCGGCATTGAAAAAAAACAATGGCGAATCGGCACTTGTATTTATGAATAAGCAAACTGGCGAAGAGTTGATGATTGATGTGACATTTTATATCCCAGCCGGCAATACTAGTTTACAAATTATATAACAGTGGCTAGTACTTCGCTTATGGAAACGCCGGATTTACCACCCCTCAAAAAAGTAGTTTTTGGCGATAACTATTCCTTGGCACTGGCGCAAATACCCGAAGGGTTTAAGAAAAACTACGGATATGTGTTAACCATTAATAATGGCCGTAAATCAAACACTATCAAATATGAGGTTGATATCACTTATCTAAAAACTACTCCGCAAAGAACCAGGTTATTTGAAATAGCGAGAACCTCCATCGTTTTTATTAACGATATGGAACCCGATTTGCTTGTTGATAAGCTGGCTTATGAAGTTGGTTCTGTTTTTTATCCGCTAAAAATAGAAGTGAATTTTGACGGAAGTTTTTTAGCTGTTGCTAATCCTGAGGAGATCAGGAAACGATGGCACACACGGAAAGGGGAGATTACCAATTACTTTAAAGGTGAGCAAGCCGACCGTTACTGCCAAATGATGGAAAAAGTTATTGCCAATGATGATCGTTTAAACCGGGCTTTAAAAAATGATTATTTTATTGTCACCTACTTTTCGCCAATTTATAAGTCTTACGCACCTCAATTAGCTTTAACTAACATTTACGGCTATCCGCTTATTGGAAAGTCTACTCCTGTATTATTTAGCGTAGAACAGCGGGTTGACGAGTATTTAAACGGGCTGAATGGTATAGAATTAAGGCATACCGGCACAGCTGTTGACGATCGAAGTGCAGATGATTTAATTCATCGGCGAAGTTTTGCTTTAAGCCAATCTATTGATGAATCAATAAACCCAGTGAGCGGCGAGTATGTGGCACGTTATATATTAAATGACAGATCGAAGATTATAAGAGCCATTAATGCCGAATGGACACTTTGTTTAAATAATGATCTTACTATTGCCGTAAGCTTATATGAAACAAGTCAAAATCAACCCTCATTATCAAATAGCTCTAACAATGATCAAAGTTTCCTTGTTATGTTGGACAAAGAGGAACCATCAAAAATGAAATCTTTTTGGAAATCTTTGTTCGGCTAGAGGAACAGAAAAAGCTCGAATCTTGCAAAAGAATTGGGAACGACAGAGATAAGAACAATCTGAGCGGCAAATCCGGCAAACACAGGAACCGGGAGAATACAAAAAACACAACCACCTTATATAATCAGCAGCTATTGAGTAGAATACCAGGCATGTGCGGCCGGAATTAAACAGACAGCTTTAATGCGGAGATGAAAAGGCTTGGCAATAAGTGCTTTCATTATAGGCTTAGTTTGCGTCAATAAGAGTAATAGTCCTCATTTCGCAGGCGACAACTTTTTGTACATTAACCAATTCAAGAAAAAGGGGTGTGTATTTAAACCGATTAAATCTGCCTTCTTCTTCATCAATGCACCGATTTCAAAGCATTCCTTAAGATAAGTAAATTAGGTAACCGAAGAAGTCATATCGGGCGCTTATGGCGTAAAAAAGGCGCCTAATCATTGATTTAAGCGCTTTCGAAAGGTTTTGACAACCTTTTTGCGGAATGGACGGGACTCGAACCATGCCTTTATACGCTTAAATATCGCGGTTTTCGCTACTTTGTGGTTGTTAGGTAACCGATTAAGTAATCGAATCGTTTGTATTTATTTAATTTATTTTGAATGAACGTCTTAAACAAATATAACGAAAGAGTAAACGAATTCAAAACTATTTTACATAGTGAAAGGCCTTGGATAACTATGTTAAACTGAATCAGGTTTAAATAATAATTGTTAATTGTCTTATTCCAAGATGGCACGGTTAGAATCAATATCCTAAAATATACATTCAATTAAATCTCACATTGAAATTTATCCCGAATTAGTAATTAAAGATATTCAAGTAATTTTTTAATCGACATAGTGAAAGGTATCTGATCATCATTTATTAGGTTAATGACTTTTTCTTTTTTATTAATTGTATCTATATAATTTTTATTGACAAGATATGATTGGCTAACTTTAATAAAATCAGAGTTATCGATTTCCTGTTGAAATTTTGTTAGAGATTTAACTACAACAAATGTGCGTTTGTCTCTTAAAAACGCTTCAACATAACAGTTGTCCGACTTGAAATATAAAATCTCGTTTTGAGGTATGAGATGTAGATTATCTTGCCTGTGAAACAGCAATTTTTTCATTCGAAATTAGTGATTAGGGTTAGGTTAATAGTACCAGCTAAATGAGGCCTTTGAATGCTATATTTAATGACGTTGTGGAGTATTTAAACTGTAAAATTTAAATTGTAATAGCTCATTTCGTTTAATGTTGTTAATTATATGACGAGAAAGTCAATAATAACATGTAGATGTTTTGAAAAAATATTTATAAAGCAAGATTCGGTTAAAAGTTGCTTCGAAGAGCGGTTTTAGTCCTCCAAATTACTAGCGCTCATAGTTTGAAACTAGAAATTTCGATAAATCGATGTAATTCTAGATTAAATGTATTGTATTCATGATCATAACCGCGAAATACATAATGGATTGACTTGTTTATATTAGAACGAAAAACTTCTTGGTAATTTTACTTGAAAGCAATTGCCAGGATTTGTTCAAAAGACCGCGAACAGTTCGGTATAATTTCTTTTCAAGAAATCTACCTTATCATAATATAGTATGAAGTCCGATAACATAACTGTCGTTTTAGCCAATTTCGCCGCTGAATTGAATATCAGTATTGATCTCAAAAAAGTTTATGACGAATTATTAACACATCCGGATTATCCCAGCCTGCTGGCTGCAAGTGATGTTTTACAAAACTTTGGCATAGAAAACGACGCATATCAAATAGACGAGGATAAATTTATTGACTTACCTTGCCCCTTTATAGCACACACCCGGATCAATCAAGGCGAATTTTTGCTTGTGCACAAGATAGTGGATAAGAAGATTGTGGTATCCAGCGAGAAATGGCGTAGACGAAAAATGGATTTGGATGCATTTAAAGCAATATTCAACGATGTCGTACTAACCGCTAATGTGGATCGAAAATTGGTTAGACTGTCCCAATCTTCGCGGCTGGAAAAATTTAAGACCCCACTTGCAGCAGGCTTTATTTTACTGGCTTTATTTTTAGCTGTGTTTTTAAATACCAACTACTTAAGCAATCTCGGATGGCGAGTTTTTACACTTACTTTTGCTAAAACATCAGGATTAATTACATCCGTATTATTGCTCATACAGTCTATTGATAATAATAACCGATTTGTGCAAAAGATTTGCCGGGGTGGGGGAAAACGATCCTGTACAGACATTCTCTCTTCAAAATCGGCTAATATATTTAATGGCCTTAGCTGGAGTGAGGTAGGCTTTTTTTACTTTTCAAGCACATGGTTATATCTCCTATTTGGTGGTGCCGCTCCACAGGTTCTTCACATACTGGCTCTTTTTAATATTGTTAGCCTTCCTTATACTTTCTATTCCATTTATTATCAGGCACGTGTCGCAAAAAAATGGTGCTTATTATGTTGTACTATACAGGCATTGCTTTGGGTTGAGTTTATTTCGTTAACAACTTCGCTGCATTTTCCTTTGGACACACCACTGAATGCACAAATAAGTTTACTGATCGTAGTGTTGATTCTACCTATCGGTATATGGGTGCTACTAAAGCCGCTTTTTTTATATACGCAGGAATTGCACCCGTTAAAAGTACAGTTGCAAAAGTTTAAATATAATGCTGACTTATTTAATACGTCGCTTACTGCACAATCAAAATATACGCAGCCTGATGAGGAATGGAGTATCGTTTTAGGTAATAAATCAGCGGAGAATGTAATTACCATGGTTACTAATCCTTATTGCCCTCCCTGTGCAAAGACGCATAAATTATTGCATACGCTATTAGAGCAAAAGGAAAACTTGCAAGCCCGAATAGTTTTCACCGCAAGCAATACAGAGGATGACATTAAAACCCCGGTCAGCCGTCACCTGATGACTCTGCACGGTTTGCCTGACAAAACTATTGTCACCAAAGCCTTGTACGATTGGTACGAGCAAATAAATTATGAATCCTGGGCCAAATTGTACCCGACAGAGCTGAATGACACCGAGTACAATAAAATAGATCTTCAAAGAGCCTGGTGCGAAATGGCGGAAGTTTCCGCCACACCCACTATGCTGCTTAATGGGTATAAACTACCCGACTTCTACCAGATTACAGATCTAAAGTATATGCTGCAATAGTGCGATGCATTATTAATCACAATGAAGAGTTATATGTCTAATAAATAGATGTCGCGTATAGCGTATGGCAAAATTCATATTTTATAAGCAGCCCGATCAAATGGACTGCGGCCCAACCTGTTTACGCATGATTGCCAAGTATTACGGGCGTAATATTACGGTACAAAAGTTCCGCACGCTTTGTGAAATTAATCGCGAGGGCGTTTCCCTTTTGGGAATTGGTGATGCTGCCGAAAAGGTAGGATTTCGATCATTGGGCGCAATATTGGACATGGATGATCTGCAAAATGCGGAATTACCCTGTATTTTGCATTGGCGGCAAAATCATTTTGTAGTGCTGTATAGAATTAAAGGTGGTAAGTATTACATCGCGGATCCGGCAAGCGGACTAATTACATTAAATGCTTCAGAATTTAGCAGCAATTGGTTTGGTGATAAAAATAAACAAGAAGGCATAATATTATTACTTACGCCAACTCCGTATCTGTATGTAATACCAGATGAAAAAAGCTCTGAATTAAACTGGTGGTTCGTATTTAATTATTTGGTAACCTATCGAAAGCTTGTCATCCAGTTGTTACTCGGCTTGGGTATTGGTAGTGCCTTGCAATTAATCGCCCCCTTTTTAACGCAATCTATAGTTGATATCGGTATTAACACACGCAACCTTAATTTCGTATATATTGTTCTCATCGCGCAGATAGCACTTGTCATTGGGCAAACAAGTGTAGATTTCATCAGATCGTGGATATTATTACATGTCAGTACGCGAGTCAATATATCTATCCTAACCGATTTTCTTATCAAATTAATGAAACTGCCAATCAGTTACTTTGATACCAAAATGACCGGGGACCTGATGCAGCGAATGGATGATCAACGTAATATTCAGAATTTCTTAACGGGATCGACACTCAATATCATTTTCTCGATGTTTAATCTGGTGGTGTTTTCGTTTGTATTAGCCTATTATAATTTAGCAATATTCTCCGTGTTTGCAGGGAGCAGTACCTTATACGTATCGTGGATCGTACTTTTTCTAAACCGACGGCGGGCACTTAACTATAAAAGCTTTGATGTATCCGCCAAGAATCAGAGCGCTGTTGTGCAGCTTGTCAACGGCATGCAGGAAATTAAGCTAAACAACTGTGAGCAGCAAAAGCGCTGGGAATGGGAACACATACAGGCTCGGTTGTTTAAGTTCAATATAAAAACGTTGGCTCTCAGTCAATACCAAATAGGAGGTGCTACGTTTATTAACCAGGGTAAAAATATCTTGATAACCTTTTTAAGTGCCGAGGCTGTAATGTACATTTCACCTTGGCTCGATTAGGCTCATTAATTATCTCCTGGGTCGAAATTCGGTCAGATTTTCTTTAGTTGTTTCAAGTGCCGCGCACGAAGCGCATTTTGAGCAATACCAACAAATTTATGAACAGCATAGACATTATACCAAGCAAGAGAAATTTAATATCATCTCGGCCCAGTCGCCCACTGCCGGTATTCAAATGCTCCGTGAACTAAAGAGCGGCAATAGTCTATTGATTTACATTGACGGGAATACTGGCGCTGACGATAAAAGTATACTGCATGAAAATTTAATTAAAATTAATTTCCTGAAAGAGGCAATATATGCAAGGAAAGGCGTTGCTTATTTTTCCCATCTTGCGCAAATACCGATCGTCGTCGTTGCAAATTATAAAGTATCACCAGATGAAATAAAGTTTGAATTTTTTGATCCCATTTATCCGGCTAAAGATATGACACGATCAGAATACATTCGAATGGCAACACAACGAATTTATGACGAACTATCGCAATTGGTACTTCAATACCCTGGCCAATGGGAAAGTTGGTTAAATCTTCATTCGATCATTAAACCCAATGAGTTTACCTCGTTATATTCTATAGAGCAAAGCCTTGTTGACGAAAATCAACTTCGATTTAACCTAAAACTATTTGGGCTTTTTAATATCAATAAAGAATTCTTCTTATTTAACAAAAGAAATTACAGCGCTGTACCTGTGAATTTGGAGCTTTACAATCAATTAGAGAAATCGATTGTTTCACCGGTTGAAAAAAATGTATTTTCCAAAAACATTTCCGACCAGCTGATTGCAAATAAAGTGTTATTGTAATAAATTCAAGCAATAATCAATTCAAAAAATAGATCATAAAGTTTGTCTATAGCTGCAAGTTAAATTGCATGCCTACTATCAATTTAAATATTTTAGATAAAACTAAATCAAAATGATTAAAATTAATATTATAAAATTTTGCCATAAAATACCTAAATGGGTTTTTGGAGGTTTCTTTTTATTAAGCATTGCCAGCAATTGCCACTCACAAATTATCACCGGAATAGTTACAGGAACTAGCGGTTATCTTAATGGTGCTTTCATATTTAACAGTTCTACAAAAATGTCGGCGTATACCGACATAACAGGCGAATTTCGTATAAACGCTAAAAAAGGTGACACCCTAACTGTAAGTTCATTGAATTATATACCGGATACAATACTAATAGATAAACCAGTACTAATGATTAATCTTAAAACTACTGGAATAATATTAAACAATGTTTTTGTTCGAAGTACCAGGTTGAGTCCATTAGAGCGATATCGCAGAAATCAGGAAGATTACAAACAAATCTACAGAATAGGCAACATGAGTAATATCATCTCTCTGAACGGAAATTCAAACCACGCCGGTATAGGTTTGAACATTGACGCATTATATAGTGCCTTAAGTGTCCAAGGCCGGAACGCCAGGAAATTGCAACGAACATTGACTTCTGATTATTATGACAGCGTAGTGGACAGTCGTTTCACCACTTCACTTGTAAGCCAGGTCACCGGCTACCAGGGAGAGCAATTGGACGACTTTATCGTAAACAACAGACCGTCTTACGAATTTATTAACAATGCATCTGATTATGATATCATCCAGTATATTAAACGAAGAATGAATGGTGTTGTGCTGGAAAGTGATACTCCCATTCAAGACAAGCCCAAAAACGGAGGATTACATATTAAATACAAGTCCAAAGCTCAAACTGATGCAAACGGAACTTTCGGCGCTAAGTACATACCCATCCATCCGTAAAGATATTGAGCAAATTTTTTTTCGAAATTTAATACAGAATCTATTTACCTATAAGGTAAGAAAGGGGGACTAAATTGCCTTTGAAATCCGCGGGACATGAGGCTCTAAAGGTTCTTCATTGTGCTATTGAAATCGGAATACGACAGTAAATTTTTCCAATTATTAACGCCAAATATTTTATTTTCGCTGATACAGATTACTTATCACCTAATGAAGAAATTTTTAGAAGCAGCTTTTTTTTTGATAATCATTTTTCTCGTTACGTCCACATTTACAGCCTCAGCACAGCATAGATTATTTGATGGCATTGTTAAAGATAGTAATAGCCATCCTGTTGTATTCGCAGAAATCAGAGTGTTCCGAGGTAACCAATTTTCCCGACCGTTACTGATCCGTACCACAGATGACAACGGGCACTTTTCATTTTTCACGGATACCCTAACAGGAAGTTTTACACTACAAATAAGTCATTTGGCTTTCGACACCCTTAAAAAGAGTATAGATTTTAATACAATAAGCACCCCGACTTTAATTCATTTAAGAGAAAAAACTGTCGGACTTAAGACTGTAACCGTTACCTCAAGCAAAGAGCTTATATACCGGCAACGGGATAAGATCATTATGGATGTAGAAAGTAATCCAAATGCCATCGGACAAAATATCTTTAATATACTTCAATTTGCGCCAGGTGTTTCGGTCTTTAATTCATCAATATCGATAAATGGTGTACCAGGAGCACGAATTTATGTTAATGGAAGACCGTTACAGCTAAGTGGGGGCAGTTTAGTCAGCTATTTAAGTATTTTGAAGTCCACTGATATTAAATCCATTGAAATTATCGCACATCCCTCCGCGGAATATGATGCAGAAGGCACAGGTGGTATCATAAATGTGTTACTAAAAACGACAGCACAATTGGGGTGGTCGGGCTCGGCAGGATATACGCAATCTTTTGGATTAGGAAAATACCCCGCATATAATCCTAATATGGGTATCAATTTCAAAAGAAATGGTTTATTGTTATCCGCCAATTATAGTTACAACAATCAGAAAGACTTTTTGGAAATGACCGAAGAGCGGAAGTTAGCCAACGGTGGTGAGCAGAATACTGCGACAAATAGGATTGGTTACTATTCAAACAACACAATAGAAATTTCCGGTACTTATGATATGTCAAGGAACCAAACCATAGGAATAAACTACAATGGTAATTTTAGTCATTCCAGCGAAGAAATGACTAGCGCTACTAACATTACCTTTCCTACTCCCTCTGATAATATTTATTCAATTGGCCAGTTTCCTAACCGATCCAAAATATCATATAACAATGTAGGTATAAATTACGATTGGAAAACAGATACATTGAATTCAAAATTTTCTGTAGTTGTTGATTATACGAACAATAAGAACGACGCTATTAGCGAGTCAAACAGCACTACATATAATTACCAAAATCAGCAGATCCAGGATACACTATATAACTTTGTTTTTCCAAGCCTTTCAAGGATATGGACAGGTGAAGCTAAGTTTAATAAAAACTTCAAATCTGGTCAGGAGTTAACTATAGGAGGGAAATTTTCCACTACAGCGATCAATACAGATAATACATATAATATATTCACCGACAATGCTTTTCAAATAGACGACGACCAGTCTTTTGAGTATCGGTACAGGGAAGAAATAGCGGCGGCATTTTTGCAAACTGCCGGTAAGTTTAGTCTTTTAGATTATAAAGCCGGCCTGAGGTTAGAACATATTTATGTCGAAGGAACTTTGTCTCAATCAACAGCAAGCGTTGATAATACTCAGCACTATGTCAACCTCTTTCCATATTTATATATAGGACGAAAATTGGATAAGAAAGGTAAAAATGTACTCTCTCTATCGTACAATCGTAGAATCAGCAGGCCATCTTACTCCGCACTGAATCCCTTTAAATACTTTATTGATAATTATACAATTATCTCTGGCAACCCTAATCTGAAGCCTGCATATATAGATGTAGTGGACTTCGGTTATACACTAAATCAAAAATATGCCTTAAGTCTGAGCTATAATTCAATTAAAAATCAAATCAATCAGGTTTTGGAAACCGATAGCAATTCTAATATCACTACTGTTATCAGAAATAATATAGGAAGTACCAGGATGCTAAATGCAAATTTTTCAATACCTGTACAGATAGCAAAATGGTGGACAACAAACAATACGCTATTACTGCAACATGTAAAGATTGAAGCGCCTCAATTTGACATTGACAAAAGCACATATAGATTTCAGTCTAATCACCTTTTCAAATTGAGCCCCCTAACCACGGTTAGTTTATCAGGATTTTATACACCACATACAATCTTTGGCAATACAGTCTCTGGTGAATATTCAAACATAAGTATAGGTATGAGGCAACGCTTACTGAAAAAGAAGCTTATCGTTGGAGCAAATATTTATGATCTATTGGACAAGAACAACCCTCATCTGGAGAGTTATTATAATAATGATGTTATTAAACGGTATCAAAAGTTTCAAACACGCTTATTAGCTTTATCCTTGATATACAACTTCAAAATTGGCAAGTCATTTCAAACAAAAGATAATGAAAGAAGCAATCAGGACGAAAAGAACAGGCTTTAGTTGCATAGAAAATCAGATGGTTTAGAAAATCAGATGGTGAAGGAGACTTTCATGGTTAATTGTAAGCTGCATTTGTTTAATACTTTCCTGAGATAGTCACAATTTAATCTGACAGTTACGATTATTTAAAACACGTAACAGAGATTAGTATTATGACAACCCAAGCAAAGATCATCAAAAACAAGATGGGCATATTGGAGCTTGCCCAGCA
>Ga0116227_10010240_pt1 | contig 16485 bp, 18 predicted proteins | sample S1TSphgellanicum_FD_89693 | JGI IMG/M metagenome (GOLD analysis project Ga0116227, IMG submission 89693) | Host-associated microbial communities from peat moss isolated from Minnesota, USA - S1T2_Fb - Sphagnum magellanicum MG | ecosystem: Host-associated > Plants > Peat moss > Unclassified...
ATGTGTTTTGTCATATTTGTTGTACCAAAGTAACAATGATTGCATTTATTAGTAGTTTGACAAATTGGTAAGTATGTTGTTATGGCTCCCCACTTTGGTAATGGGAATTACCTATGCATGAACATAAAGGATAGGTGTTTAATGATCACCCAATTTCATAGGAGGCAAGTTATGCAAATTTTTCATGAATGTCATGAAGGGTTTTGAATGTTTGATGTCTTTTAGGGTAATGTATTTTTTTGTGGATTTCAAAATGGTAATTTCATCTTGGGTCTAGTTAAAACCTAAACAAAATGAGGTAACAATTTGCAATTTTTTGATTTGCATTTGCATGGATTTTGTCATGATGATGATAAGACCCTTGGGCAAGTGAGGTACATTGTAAGCACTTGTATGAAAGCTTGTTTGCTCAATGATGCTATGTTATGTGTCCACTTTTCCAAAATTAACCCTTCATTGTCCAATTTTCACCAATAATTTTCATCCATTGTCAATTTTCATTTAAAGTTTCACCCAACTCTATTTTTCATCCATGGCCACAAGTTGAAATATTCTTTCACATTTGTAGAGATTTTATCCTATGTGGCAAGGAGTATTTTTGGATATTTTGTTGATGTCAAAAAAAAATTCTTTAAAAGACTCCATCATGTTCACCTACTCACACTAATGTTCATACGGTCATAAGATAACATTGTTGATCGGTGAATAAGACTTTGATAAAATATGTTCAACCTACCTTGGTTGAATGCTCGTTAGCCACATGCATGTTCGATTTTTGGATGTTGAAAGGCACAATGTTTTTGTGATGGTTGTTAATTTTTTGTCCACCAACTAGGACCCCAATCATCTTATCGTTGAGTTGTTTGACACCCATGATATGAGTGGGGCTACCATGCTTGTGAAGCTAAAATAAATCCTTGGCAAAATTTCATTTACATAAAAAATTGTGGCCTATGTCAAAGATGATAGCTCCAGTTTGCAAACTTGTGCAATGACTATCAATTCAATTATGTCATATGTTGACCTTGACATGGTTGAACCATTTTATAGCTTTTGTCTTGAGCATGCACTATCAAAAGTATGTTAATATGCCATTTCATACGACAAGGTGTTTCATAGATTACATTATGCATCAATAAAATTTGCCCATGCCAACACTTAGAAGTGTATCCTGTGGTTGAAGAAATTTGACAAGGGGAGCATGTGTGGGAAAAAATGTGTTTGGATTTTGCTTCAAGCTTATACAAATTGAACACCCCAATGAAAATGAAGTACATTTCTAAACCTGAGGCTTCTATGCTTCATGGTTGACAATTTAAATATCTTTTGTAGATTCTCATAAAATACAATAGCAACATGATTGATTTCAGGGGGATTTGTAATGTTTTTTATAAGTTTTTTCATTGAATGTGTTCCTTATGATTTTGATAATTTGAAACATAGTTGATTTCAAAGGTCGTTGTAGTGTGTAAGTAGTAAGTGCCTTCATTAACATAAATTTCAATGAGTTGTTAGTTTCATTGAAATTTGAAACATGGCTTTCTATGTAAGTTGTAAATGCTTTCATTGTAAGTTCATTTTAAATGGTTTTGTATTACATCCATTAAAGGAAAGCTCAAATACTTGTTTCTTGTCTCTCTTATCAACTTAAATAAGTGACCTTGATTAGGTCTATAATTGGAAAAAGTTCGCCAATTAGGGGCTTTTGCTTTTAAACCAATTCTTAAGTTCATGTAACTGGTCGATTCTATTTAAAACCCAAACTAAAAAATCACTCTTTGAAACTTAACAACTAGTGGAATATAGCTAGATTAGAGGCTTTTATTGAAAATTGGGTCAAATACCTAACTAAGTTTCTCTTAAAAAATCGATTTGTAAACTTGCTTATTGAATATTCCAAACCCCTAAATGGTTTTTTAAAAAACAAAAAAAATTTGAAGACCCAAAACCAACCAACTTTTAAGGTGTGTTCACACTTGGTGTTAGGGATTCTAGTGTTAAGTCCCCTAACATCATGTCAGTCATTTAGGACTTAAACTTACTTACCATGAAGATTTTATGTTAAGCTAATATTCACTTAACATTAAGCTATCACCTATTTAACATTCTCTACCACCTAGGATGCTAGTTGATTTTCATTTAACACTAAGTTAACATCAAGTGTAAATGCACCATAAAAAAATTAATGGAAGGGATCACTTGGCCATAAAGTGTAATATGTTAACTCCAAGCCCAAATGCCAAAAATATGGAAGGTTTCATAAGATAGAGAATTATGGTCTTAGGTGTTCATTTTGTAATGGGATGGGGCATATTAAGGAGAGGTGTTGGAAGAATCTTAAGATAGGAATAGTTGTAGCCATTTTTTTAGAAATGTTGGTAGACGATGAAAAGGCCAACTTGGCTCAATTGAACTACATTTGTGAGCAACAATGATGTGTTTTCCCATGTCAAATTACCTAAACATCAAGTTCTTCAAAATGCCATTATAGGGGATGTCAATGAAAATCAAGGAGTAGCAAATTTCATGGGAGGGTTGAGGGAAGCAAATATTGGACTAGAAAGAGGTTTTATTGTAAGGTCTAAAATCATATCACACTTTTTAAAAGGAAAAATCTAAAAGGACTATTTTGACTATCCCAAGGGAATTGGAATATTTAGAGAGTTTGGTTAAGGTAGCTAGAAAGAAAAGTAATGGGGAAACCAAGTTGTTGCCATTTCACCTTAAGTACCATCTTTAAGAAGGATTCTGACCAAGAAGACAAAGAACAAAACTTTGTATCTACTAGTGAAATTGAATAATTATATCATTGAAGGATTAGGGAAGATTGGAGTCTCAATGTTGGTTATTGTAACAAGCATGGTCCAAGAATTGGGGATCATGCATCTTATTTGTAAATCATAAGAATATACAATAGTGTCAATCATAATGACACAAGCCATGGGTAGAATTGTTGAAGTGTTGGTACATGTTGGCAAAATTTTATGCAAGATGGACTTTATGGTTGTTGATACAAATGGATATGATGTACTATTGGGACTTGATTACTTAATTAAAAGTGGAGTAGTTGTTGATGTGGAGCATAACTTGATTTAAATCTATCATGATCTAGGGACTAATGTGTAGATATTTCCTTTGAACATGGTGAACATGACTCATGTATTGGAAAGGAAAGTAAGTAATCAAAAAGATGGATTGCAACAAAAACTATTTGAACCATTAGAAAATTTAAATCTTTTTGAAGAAGGAAGCCATGTGAACTTGTTGAAGGGAAAATTGGTGTTAGATCTTTATCAACCCTATGATGAACTTGAAATTGATTCTAATGAAGAGTAAGATGAACAATACATGCCAAAGGCAAGTAATGATTGATTCAAGCTGATCGTGCAAAAGGAAGTGGAGCAAAAATTGGAGTTGAAAGATCATGGGTGGAAGGTTTGATCAAAGAAAAAACACCAATGCAAATGATGGTTCTAATTTTGGAGGAACAAGTGGAGAATGTGATGGAGGATTCATTAGATGATGATGATGATTATGTTGATTGGTTGAAATGGGTAGGTTTTGAAAATGAATGGGGTGTCATGACTACTGGCAATTCAAACATGTTAGCATTGTTTCAGGTCAAAAAAATCAAGCAATAGACCCATATGGAGTAGGAAGTTACAAGATGATGAGAGGAAATCAAGGATAAGATTAAAATTGACACAATTTTAAATCCATAACAAATTGAAGAGCTATGGCAATTGCAAGAGAAATTTGTTGATGTCTTTGCATGGAATAAGGGTAAGTTTGGATGTTGCATTATGGAGGAACATTTCATTAATACCCAAGGGTTTATGTTGTGTCACACAACACCTAATAGACTATCATATTGGAAGGAGTTTAAAGTGAATAAGCAAATTCAAGCTTTGATTTCTATGGGCAAGATGAAACATAATATGTATGAGTAGTATGCATGTGATTGAGGTTGTCAAAATCAACTTGACACATAGAAATTGCATTCATGTCATGTTAGTGTCCGTCTAGACACATTTAGAAGTCAACCATTTCTTTTGGTGATTAAATATTTTTTCAATCTACTTGAAACAAAATTTGGAGTTGCCTAAAAAAAATTTGGTTGCCAAATTGGGTGATCAAAAATTTGGTGACCAAATTTTCAGGTAACGCCTAAATTTTTTTCGATCTTTGCCCAAAAAATGTCAACCATCCAATGGACCATGGTTTAATCTCCACTATTGATCTTGTAAATTAAAATTTTTAATTGTTGCTCAAAAATGTTGGTCAATGTTCAAAAAATTGGTCAATGCCCGAATTTTTTTTTCAGTCATTAGCCAAAAAACTTTCAGTCACCACAAGACTATGGCAACCAAAAGTTGTTTTGGTCACCATAGGGTTTAGGGCGACCAAATCATGCAATTTTCAAATATCCTTAATTATTTTTCAAGTAGCCCGATGTCATTTTGATTTGGGCTGACCTTAAATTGACCTTATTATGACATGACATGGGGCTATGTTTGCATCCAAACTGACATGTTGCATCACGATAGACGCCCATACGATGTGACAACCTTACATGTGATGTAACACTTGTTGTCAAAAAGGATGGGAGTCAAACATTTTGTGATGATTATAGACCCTTAATTTTGTAAACCAAAAGGGATGCCTTTCCAATGTCACTAGTGGATGACATTTTGAACCAATTTGGAAGTTCAAAAAGATTTCTACTCTAGGCTTGCAAAGTGACTTCTAGTAGATAAAGATGGCACCAAAAGACATGAAGAAAATGACAGTGATCACCAAGTCTCAAATTGTTTTATTGGACTGTTATACCTTTTGGATTGAAGAAAATGACAAGCACATTTATGTGTAACATGACATAAGTCTTTCAAGGTTGGATGCAAGAGTTCTTGAAAATATTTGCGAATGATCTGAACATCCATAGCATATCTTGGTAACAACACTTGAAGCATATAGAATTGGTGTTAACATGCCTAAGTGACATAAATCTCAAACTTAGTTCCTTAATAGATGTGTGTTTACTACAAGAGACATTAGGTCTTTGGGTCATGTGGTTAGTAAAACAAGGATGATGCCTAATGCTCAAAAGGTTAGGGTAGTCTCTAATTTTCTAATGCCTATCTATTATGAACATTCATGCTTTCCTTGGTCTTACTAAATATTATTGTAACTATGTTAAAGGGTGTTGCCCCATTGTTTGAACTAACCAAGCAGGATGTTGAATTCATGTGGACTCCCATCTATCAAAGTGCTTTTCACTTGTAAGAAAGCTTTGATTACAACACCCATACTATATAGGATGTCCCAGATGGATGGTCATCAAGAACATGTCATAACAAGGGTATGTCCCTAGTGCAAAAATGTTTCCATCCAATGGAAGGCAAATTGCTATGCTCTAATTTGGGGTGTAATATATTTCAGACAATATTTGCATTGAAGTCATTTTACTCTTCACCTTGATCACAAACCATTAAAGTGGTTGGTGATTATTTAAGATGCGTATGGAAGGCAAGGATGATGGGCTGATATGTTGCAAGACTTTGATTTTAAGATTGTTCACTGCCTTGGCCCAAAACATGTGAAATTAATGTGGATGCGCTTAACCACAATCCGCTAGGTCTTGCTGAGGAAGATGAAGATGTTTTGCAAAGATCCAAGATGTGCATCTAATGAGAAAGTTGGGGGTACAAACTTGGATTGGAAGAAGGAACATCAGACATGGGTTGTAGGGTGTTGATGTGGCACAACTATATGTGATTAAGATAGTTGATGACAAAACATATGTGCAAGTTGAGGAACAGCAACCAAGAGGGGAGGAACTTGTGGTTCCTGAAACATCAAAAAGGAAAAAGCTGAAGACATTGAGTGAAAAGAAAAAACAAGACCTAGCAAATCCTACTGTACATTGGGAATTGGCTGTAGTAGCACAGGAGATGTAGGTCAAGAGAGCACCAATGGGGAGGAGTTTGGGTTAGACATGGTTTTAGATCAAGATTGCTCAAGTGATTTGGACATTTAGAATGATGAAGCATGTCTTGGGGTGTTAAATGGAGCACAAATATCTTCTGGCTGTTCTTAACAAGGGCAATGAAGGATTAAGAACATGGTGCTAAATTATTTTTGGAATGGAGATCAATTGTTCTACAAAGGGCTTTTGGTACCAAAATTGAATGAGTGTAAATGCATTATTGAGGAGTTACATCAAGAGTTGGGGCATTTTGGAGGATAGAGAACATTAGCTAAACTTTGCAAGAGGTATTTTGGCACAATCGAATCAAACAAGTGTGTGCTAGTGTGAGGAGCTACAAAGAATGTTAATTGGTCAAGCGTACATGTAGCATTCTTTCTAATGTTAAAGATTTTTAAAATATAATAGTAAATGATTTTATTTTCAAGGTGGCACTGGATACTGTTAGACCGTGTCTAGAGATAGATGTTGGCAACAAATACATTCCTGTGAAGATTGACCATTATTCCAAGTGGTGCAAGGCTAGAACAATCCCTAATCTCATAGCTACTATTGCGACAAAATTTTGAGAATGAAATCATATGTCATCATGGTGTACCCAATTATGTAAAAAAAACAATGGTGGAGAATGAGCAGCTGAGTTTGATAATGTGTGCAAGGTGTATGGGTTCACCAATGCACAACACCTCAATGGCCATGATGTAATGGCATGGTAGAGTGAATGAACAAAACACTAAAGCATGGAATCATTGTCATGACCTCATTAACATAACATTCCAACTCTTGGGACACTCAGTTACAAAGGTTTAGGTGTAAGAATGAGAGTGTAGAAATAGAGTGTAGAGTGTAGAACGTAGAGTGTAGAGTGTAGAACAATTAGATGCATAAAATTAAGGATTCAACTGGAGATGAGGATCACAAGGGGATCTGTAGAGCTAGTTCAAGATGGCATTTTCCTTCCCAAGTTCAGTACACTCGAGGAAATTCAGTAATTTCATTGGACTGCTGAGAAATGCTTGGTGGTGGAAGTGAGTACCCATTTGCATAGGTGCTCTGAGCATAATTCTATTCTTTTGTGGACATCAATGATGAATGTTGGGGCAAATCTTGCAGGACCATTGGGGAAATAGCTCACTGGGGTATTACGGGAATTGTTTCTGCTTGTCAAAACTTCTGGAATATGGGGATCAGCAGAGACACATTGTGAGGTGCACAATCTCTTCTGAGTGTTAGGGATGAATAATGTAATCTGAGGGTGTGGGTTGTAAACTGCTGAATAGAGATGCCATGCAGAAAACCACAATAGCTCAGGAAAAAGAATCTGTCCAGAGCAATCTGATCTGAGCACAGATTATCTGAAGTATGCTTGTTATGTTCTGATTTGTCGTGTTGCTTAGCTTTTGGACACCAATTTGTGTGGTAGGGACTGACATTAAATAATTGCTGGTCTGGAATTCTTGTTATGCAAATGTGAGATTATGAAATTGCAAATTTAGTCAAGCCCTCTATTTTTGTTTACAGGAGTACCATCTATCTCGAGCATTCAATTGACTAATCTACTCCTGCAGCTAATTTCTTTCAATACCATGAGCAGCCCACCAGCATCCGCTCTCTATATCTTCTTGCATCATCGTTGTGAGTGTACATTCTAGTGACAACTGCAAAATTGCAACCTGCGCGGGTCTCTCAGTTACTCGTGAGCTTAATTTCAGTGTTGATCAGATCATCATGACTTGCCAGAAGATGGCGCTTCTAGCTTTGGCAGCTGGGCTTCTCCGTATGTCGGCATTACTAAACGGAGCTGAAGCATCGGTGAGTGCCAGAAACAACAGTTGGAAATTGATAGATACCCTCCATACTTCTTGTTGTTGAACTGATGGACGTCTAGTTCCAGTATGTAGCCATAGACTCTCTGTTGCTGGAATGAGTATGCCCCAAATATGCATTTTCGTCTCCGTATCGTCTGATTCATGGTGCATGTAGTAACGCTCCACTTTCCGCATGACGAAATCGATACAGATGACTAACTTGTGGATGTGCATGATGTGGGTATTACCAGTGTGGTGGATTCACAGCATCTGGCCAAGCACCATTCTCAGTCTCGGGAAGCATCCTATCAGCCAGCTGCTCAAACGATGCCAGAGTTTTCTAGGCTACAAGTGTAGATCTTAATCCCCATATAAGCAACGACAACGGGAACTTGGTGCACGGAGCCAACTACATTGCAACGTGCACGCCATAAGGATTTGGCTCACCCTATTTGGATCACCCTTCTTAATTTGTGCTAACTGCTCGCAGGATGATGGCACCCTTGTTACACGTCCTACGACGAAAATAACAATGTCATGAACGACAACGGGGTTCTGGCCTGGAACAACTGTTAATTGCTTGCTTGCTGCCGACGAGGATCATATTGTTGCACTCAATGGCCAGCAGGAAGTTGCTCAATCGTCGATCAGAGTTCAATGAGGAAAGTAATCTAGCTGGTAGCATGATGCAGGGATGCATGCCTGTGGTCATTAACATGCATTTGGTATACTTGTGCATTTCGTGTACAATTTAGCAGCTGCAGATTACTCTTTTGCAACATTCTTTCTGAGTAAAAAGCTTGGCCGCACTTGACCCAAAGTGTGCAATTTGCATATATATTTGCATTCCATTTCTATACCAACCTCCAATTATAAATATGTACAACTGCTCATTTTGTATGCCAACTTTGTTTGAAATCTCGTCTGACTTTTCTTTAGCAGCATTCATCTTGACTGTGCTCAAGGCAGAGTTCTCACAATGGTCCTTTATTGTGCTCGCAGTTTACAAAACCTGCAACCCTAAAGAAAGAAAACTGTGGCTGTAAAGCAAATATTCCATTGCAAATTCCACTTGTGATAGAGGTTGATCAAGTAGACAGATGTGTCAGTCTCTGAAAGGGAATGGATATGAGCAAGGCAGCAAGCTTGAGGCTTGCAAGGCTGAAGAAGACTCTGGAATCATCAGCAAGAGCATGGGCTGCATTGAGGAGCTACAAGGATGACCAGACTAGAACTTGAGTGGAAGTGTAGTTATGAAATGATTGAGGATTGGAGGAGCTTTGCAGACCTGAGTTAGGGTATGTTTCCATCATTTCTCACTCACCCATTCTTTGTACTACCTCCAACTCAAATATTTGGGGTTATTATGCAAAATGTTGAGACACTACTGGCCCACTATTCTAGTGGATTTCTCACTCATCTGGCGGGTCCCTCTCTCACCCCTCACCCCAACAACCCCCAGATCTGGAGATTCCCACCAGACCAACAAATGTCAGTTATCTTACCCTCAAAAGCCGGTTGTACAAGTGCAAAAATTATTCTGACTTGGTCCAGGTTGCATTTAAACTGCCAGGTGTGGGTTCTTTCAAAGTAGGTTGAGAAATAGCGAGGTGAACATAGAAGCCCTTTTGCAGTGAATTAACCAAATTAATTGCTGCTGGGTAGTAGGTGAGCAGGAGGACACTAAAGGGGCCAGGGTGAACCAGCAGCCACATTGGTACCTTTACCTTTTTGAGTGAGGCCTCTTATTGGCCATATTAAGCCCAGAAAGTGTTAGATTTGAACTCAGAGACCCTGATTTAGCCTACGTAATGGATATTTGTAACATTTAGAAAGAATTGAAATGGATCTTGGGATTTTAACCATGGTACCAATGTGGCTGCTGGTTCACCTAAGGCATAGAAACGTACCCTTAAGTTGGAAGAAGTATCTTGACATTTTTTCATTGCAAAGGTCCCACTTGAATGCACAGCTGCAAAGAAACATTGGCAGTTCAGATAAGCATGCAAAAACTTCAAAGTTGCTACATGCAACATGCATATGCAGCCAACAATGCCAAAACCTGTTCATCTGGAGCTTGACAATAATTTATGCATTGAGCCCCCCTTCCCAGAAGTACTCTTATTGGATAGGTGATGGGTACAGATTTGCACCAACCACCTGCAATAACAATGCTTTGTGATGATCTGGGAAATGGGTCTGCCAGATTTGGAGTAGATGAGGTTGTGGATATGGATACCAAAAACTGATGATGGAATGTCGTTGGATCCTTATGCAGGAAGTATGCATAATCTTGTGCTCACAATGTACTTCATGGCATTAAATCTGCCATCCAATTTCATGACTTCAATCTTAACCACATCATCAACATTATCAAATGCGCATACCTCCTTGATCATGATTGTGCCACAAAGATACTTGATTTGTAAATGTAACTAATGGTGAACTTCTTGATCATGGCTGTGCAGCAAAATGTCACCCTGTTCCACTGTTTTCAGTGGAGCTTTCAATGGAGCTCAGGTCACTTGCATGATATCAGAACAGTTCCTGGGTTTCACAAGACAAGGTTGCAGAATTCTTGACAAAACAACAATTGAAATCCATTTCCCAAAACTCTCTCCCAGTCCATAGTGTCAGGAAAGAGGAAATCTGGACCAGGGCTGTTTCATACTGTTGCCCTTGCAGAACAAATCACAAAATCCTAAAATTATGCTCCTCTGCTGTGCTAGGTGTTATCTGAGAGCGTTTTCAGAATAAAAGAGACCACTGTGAACTGCATCCACGGCATTTCAACAGAACCAATTGATAGCAGACAGAAAGGAGGGCAGATCCCCTCATCCAGAAATACTCTTTCTTAAAACATGAATTACAGCACCAGGACAAACCATGCATCTGTTTCCCTCAAGTGGCTAAAAAGCCTTAGAAACCTGAAGTAACTACTATAACTACTAAGACATTAAGAAGATACTCCTATTTGCTACCTGAAGACATTGGCTTCCTACTCTACTGCCCTTGAAGGTAGGAAAATCCCTCAAGAATCTTCTTAGGTTTGGTGTCAATTTTGACAAAGGGCTCTGAGAGGCCCAACCTCTGTGACTTAGAAGTCATCCTCATAAACACCATCATCATCTGAAAGCTCATCAAAAGTGCGCATGTCAAGCTGATAACGTAAGATTCCACCAATACCCCCAAACCCCCGGCAGAACTGTGATCCTTCCTGTTTCCCAGCATTCCACACAAGATGCATCCACATGAGCTAGGATCATGACAAGGAAAAAGCAGGTACAATGACAAGGGCAAAAAGTAAGTACAAGTGCAGAGATAAACTCTACCAAAGACCTCTAAGGTATCCAAAAAAATGGCATATCCATTAAGGAAACACCACAACAAACACAGCTAGAATGAGTGGTCACAGCCTTGTGAGTAACTCATAAAGTATCAAACCATCACATCCATTGTGAATGGCACTTACTCTAGCTGATATTACTACTGCTAGTGGGTGTGATATACATAAAATATTCTGCTCATTCGGAGATTCTGTTGTATTTCCAGAAGCAACAGGGATGACTCAGCCATCATGACACAGTCATCCTGCCAGTCATCAGTCAGCAAACCAAAAACACTGAGCCCACCTCCACCATACTGCTGTGCAGAAATCTTCCTAGACCTCTATTAAATTCATCCTTTCACAAGGATAAAAGAACCACAACACTACACATTTTCGGCACAGTGCTAAATACTCTAAATCTTTGTCAATGCTGCCAATTAGCATCACCCCAGAAACCTCAGTAAACTAGTACTTGTCCTCTGAAACTGTAAAGAAGTTTCCACTTGATGTCACAGCACAGTGCAACTACTTTATGCTACATATAAACAAAAATATCTATAAGCAGTGTATCAATAAGTACCTGTGATTTGTTGGTCACAAACTCAAGGGTGCATCCAAAGCGCTTGTATTCATTTGCAAACCACTCCAGTAGGGAGAGCTTCTCCTGGACCTCCAATTCTGCTTGTGTTTCTGCTTCCCGGAAACTGTTCACACCCAAATATTGTAGGTTATTATCACTCATCATAAATTTCTAAACCCAAAAGTGTTTAACAAGATTAAGCTTCACTTTTCCAATGCACCTGTCCACTACCATCAGCCATTTGATTACATATATTGGTATCTTTCAGTCAATTTCTTTTCAATTTTCCTCATCAACTGATTTGCAAGTTTTCTGACTGATGCACTTTACTGTCTCAATTCCTCAGCCAAGGTCATTAAAGACCACTGTTAGCAGAAAGTCTTTCAGATCTGTAGCATATTTTGGCAGGAAGTGGTGGATACCAGGCATAGAATTTTGATGACAAATACCCCAAAGTCTAGTTCCATAGGGACACAGCATTGCACTCTAAACAGAAAAAATGTACTGGCACCTAAACTTGCAAAAAGGAACACACTGAAGTTGAATTTGACCACTTCAATTTACCAAGGTCATGTTATAGTACACCATGGATCGATAACAGGAATCAGAATTGACACAAGAGGAGTAAACTCACTTGGATTGGTCAGCCTCTTGCTCCTTGTTGAGATGCTTGATTACAATCTCTCCTGAAACTGCATTTTTCAGCACATAACGGTTCACCTCCAGATTCTCCCAGACAATCAATGTCTCAACAGCACCCATTTCAAGCCCCTTCAACGTATCCTCAATTCCGAAGACATATTTTCCAGTGTCCTGGCTGATTTCCTCAAAGTACTTCCCTATCAGTCGCTTTTCTTGGATGAATTTCACATTGGCAAGAATTTCAGCAGATAACTCAATTGCCTGATTGAACCCATTTTCACCTCCATACGAAACATCCACAACATTCAAAACCTTGGTTTGCAACCGAGGGTCAAACATATCTGACTGGCTTAATTCTGTCTTGAAATCCGCAGAACCTGCAAGAATCAGGCCTACAATCGCACCAAATATATAAAATTAGACTTACATCAACCACAGACCCTTTACTCACTTTACAACTCTTCCTTTCACTTCAAATGATGGCATCTTCATCAATCTCATTGCAAACCCCTGACATTCTAGAGCCATCTAGGAAACAATTGAATCATAGAAATCTCCAATATAAACAAGCTTCACATATTTCTTGAGCATCATTTGGAGTAGATATCCCCCTTATGACAATAACCTCCATTCAATCTATTGACTTACAGATAAAGGAAAAACCAGGCCTATAAGCAATTCAAACAAGGAATCCAGAAAACAGAAGAGATCATTGTGAATGATGGTGAAGTTCCATCATTGTTGATCCTTACATGCTTGACCATGGGCAGATCAGCCTACCTGATACATTGGGCTGACTTGTAGCTGGATTGATGTAGAACTGGGTGGCAAGTTCTGCAGTTTTCCTTACATAATTATGCCGTTTTTCCATCCGGAGCCGAGCAAACCGGAGAGCAGATTGCCCACCACGTCCATGCTTCTTGGGAAGATCAACAGTGAACTTGTGGAGCACTTCACGAGTATTACCACTCAGTGTCCCAAAAAGAGTGCCATTCCCATCCATTATAATGAACCCAAATTTGTCGTCTGACTCCAAGAGTTCATTCAATGCCTCTGTGTGGAATTTATTGTCACACAAGTAAAGGGATGCATTTATCGGCTTGAATGGCTCAAAATCAATTGTCACCTACAATTACATGACACAAACATATGGTGTTATTTGCTTTAGAAGAGGACATTCTCTACCCAAAAAAAGGTATGGACAAAAGCAAATACAAAAGCAAGGCCTCAACATTTAATCAAAATTCAATCTGTAGCAGTCTAGGGGCACAAGTTCTTGCCCAGACATGAAATTTAAGGCAATACAGAAGAACTCTGTAACATCCCAAAGGCTTAAATTCCCTGAAAATTTAATCAAACTTTCCCTTGTCACATGAAAGACCTGGGAATCATCATGTTTTAAGCACTCCAGAAGAACACAAGACAACATTGGGACTTAAGCAACTTCTATGGGAAGCTGAGTGAAATACTAATAGACAGGCTGAAGAAACTATTACCAGTTTACACAGAAAAACTGAATTCAGAAACATGCATCAAAGATTCCCTAATATCAGGAAGCACATCATGAACAGGGAGCCATGACAGCATGTTACTTCCCCTGAGTAGATTGCAGGAAGGCCTAACAGAAGTACATGTAAAGGCAAACACACCTTCTTTTCTTTGCCATCATCTGTAACAATGGTACCAGTGTACAAAACAAGCCCATTGGGTGGCACCTTGTTGTACAGCTTCAGACGCTGCTGAGCTGATGTGATGGCCCCTAACACAGACTGTCGGTTGACCCTGTTCTTGATATTTGAGGCCGTACCAAACTCATCACCCAGCATCTTTGTTACCCGTGAAACCTGATCCCTGAACTCACAGTGTAAATGTTAGTGTCCTACAATATGTCTATGAGATTGCAGGGAAACTCCCACAGTTACACTGTAACCATTGTGCATATTCCAGCCAAAACAAAAGAAACAAGACAAGAATGAGTGTGGTCATAACCTTGTGAGCATCACTCACAAAGTATCAGACCATCACCTTCATTATGACTGCCTGTGACGAGCTGCCATTACTTGCAACTGACTTCATCAGCTCCCACAGCAGGTGTAGATAACTGTCCAATTAAACTGCTTGACTTCCAGCCAAAAGAACACACAAAATTCTGCATCCTGGCTTTCACTCACAATTGCAGAAGCAATCATGTAAGCCTTAACAATTACTTGCCGAGTCTTGAACAAGCAGCTAGTTCTTTATCCCATATGTAAAACCTGAAACACACTGGGTACCTTTAGGGATTTAAGCATATCACAGAGAAACTTGGCTACCAAAGATCACTAGAGCCTACCATCACACCTATAAGTGAACCAACATTTGAGGTTTGATTGATGAACTGCATCGCATGCAACAGGTGAAATAACCTATGAGATTGAAAAACCCCATAAGTCTTTCAGTGGCTTACGTACATAACATAACCCAGACTTCAGGTTTCAATTTTAGGTCAGACTGGACCCAAAGCCTACACAAGGTTTCACTTTATAGTAGATGGGAAACATAATGGTCTTTACCATGCTCAATCTGAAACATTGATCACTAGTGGATGATCATGCCTTCGGGCAATCATCAAAGAATAGAGATTTGAGGCATTTAAGAGACATATGTTGAACAGTTTGAACAAGCAAGAGATATCCTGACCTCAGCAATTGTTTTAACAAAGGCTGGCCCCTTTAGCTTACTTGACAAAAAACATAACAGAGACATATATTGTAACTAGTATTGCATTAGTAACTTTGGGGTAAATCAATTGTCACCATAGCCCTGTGACAGAAGCCAAAGACCAATAATACAGAACTAAGCACAAGATATGGCAAGCCAATCACCATGCCAGCTTCTGAAGGCTCCTCTGTAATGCAAAATTTTCCTGCCCTTGTCAGGCGTACTGTCCAAAATGAAGATTCCAAACGGTGAAAAGAAGCCTTAATCTTGGTAGCCCAGCGCAACATAATATATACAGGACTACTAAATTTTCACAGGAAAAGAAAAAGTTTTCCCTCACTAGAGCTTTCACAAGGAAGCATATTCTGAACACAAACAAACTCCACCAAAACAAACACTAAATTTGTAAAACAATCTATCCTCCTACAATCTCAGCTTTACCACAGTTATATCTGGCTTCTTCCCTTTCTACCGATACGACCGATCTCAAAACGGTAAAGAAATCACATTATCTCAACTCCAAATCTATCAACAACAACAACAACAAGCAGATCCTCAAAGCGAAAAAAAGAGCGTGAAAAAAGAGTGTGACCTAGGAGGCATGATGAGAGATATCATGGACGTGCCATTCCCACGAGCAGACTCCAAGGCCTTGATAAGCTTCTTGATCTTCCATATCTCGATATTCTTGTCGGTGTCTCCCCCGTCCGCCATCTGCACCACCACCAAGACCTTACCACTTACTTCCTTCCTTGCTTGCTTGCTTCCACCACCGCCAATTTCTTTTCCACAAAAAACTCTCCTGACAGAAAGACAATATGGAAAAGACAATACCAAAAATCAAAAGATGATTCAAGGACTTACTTGATCTTCAACCGATTAGCAGCGGCAGCAGCCAGGGCAGGGAGCCGTGTGCCTGGTTTGTGTTTCAGGCAGCAAAACGTAAGACTTCTTCTCTCTTTGTGTGTGTCTCCCACGACTCTTTCTACCACAGGGCTGCTGCCAGCCAATTAGGGTTTCGTCGCGCAGGCTCGGTTAGGGTATACCCTGGTGTGAGTGGCCCATGCTCATAACCGTACACCTGTGACAAACCCCTCTGACGGTGTGATCTGGACCTGGCCCACGGGTTCACTTAACTGGGCCAGTTGTCAGTTCCTCCTCGACCTACCGGTCCTGGCCTTAGCACCCACGTTGCCAACCATGGTTAAAATCCCAAAATCCATTTAAATTCTTTCCAAATACCTATTACAAATATCCCATGCTCAGACTAAATCAGGGACTCTGAGTTCAAATCGAACATTTTTTGGGCTTAATGTGGCCAAAATCCCAAAATCCATTTCAATTATTTTCAAATATTACAAATATTCCATGCTTAGACTAAATCAGGGTCTCTGAGTTTTTAAACTAACATTTTTTGAGCTTAATATGACCAAAATCCCAA
>Ga0116227_10010241_pt1 | contig 16484 bp, 19 predicted proteins | sample S1TSphgellanicum_FD_89693 | JGI IMG/M metagenome (GOLD analysis project Ga0116227, IMG submission 89693) | Host-associated microbial communities from peat moss isolated from Minnesota, USA - S1T2_Fb - Sphagnum magellanicum MG | ecosystem: Host-associated > Plants > Peat moss > Unclassified...
GTCCAGATTTGAAGCCAAGATCTCCTTGATCCTTTCTTTGTTTGGTTCTGCCATGATTGTTGTTGTAAAGCACCTGGCTCCAACTACTGCAGATCCAAACTTCTTGCAGCTGCCAACTCTGCTGCTCCCAAGGTTATTAACGCTTGCTGCAGCTGCTGCTGCACGTCCTAATCCCAGCACGCTCTCTGTCTGCACAGTGGGAAGAGAAGAAACTTTGTGATCAACACCACCGCCACCACCACCAGCAATGGACCCAAAGGAAAAAATGATATGCGGCTGCTTCAAGAGCAACTTCTTCCTGATCATGGGTTGATCAAAAAGCATTCTACTTGAATCTCGTAGCTCATGAGGAGCTGATGATCTCGAACACAAACTCAAAGGAGGAGGAGGAGTGCATATCATAAAACTTGCAGCAATGGATCGAATGTAGCTGCAACTCATGGGCTTTGAGAGTGAATTTAAATTCTTCAAGAAAGAATTCAAGACGGTTAAGTTCTGATCAAGACCCATTATTCATGTTCTGTTTTATACAGAGAATCTGATCACAAAAACAAAAAAGAAAAGGAACTCAGCTAGCTAGCAGGATCAGTTGCAGTGCAGATCAAATCATGGCTAACTTGCAACATTTCTGCAACAACAACAACAACAACATCATCTTAAATTATTATTATTCTCCAGAGAAACTTACTTGCAAAGAATTTGGAGATTGCAGAGATCACACAAGAAGAAAGCCCAGGAAAAGAGAAACCACGCTGCCACACATGTGATCAATTCATCAATTAGCTGGTCGCAGAGCAAAGTATATTAAGTGACTGTTGCTTGCAACTAGCTCTAGGATTGCTTGCTCCTCCTCTAGTAGTCATGTCTGTTTTTAGACACTCCCAGCTGCTCTTAGACACTTTCTAAATGGTATGTGGGTGGCCCATTCTTGACCCATTCTTCCAACAACTCTGCAGCAGGCAAGTCATGGTGGCAGCGCTTCTCTCTCTCTCTCTCTCTCTCTCTCTCTCTCTCTGTTGGAATATTCATCAGCTTATGTGTGTTGGAATATTCAACAGCCTGTGTGTGTTGGAATATTCAGCTTTTACATGCATGTTGGAATATTCTGTAACATGCATGTTGGAATTTTCTGTAACATGCATGTTAGAATTTTCCGTAGCATGCATGTTGGATTTGACTAGAGTTGGAAAATTATTCAGCTTAGACTGCATGTTTGGAATCTTAGTGAGAGTAGTTATAATTTTGGATTCAACTTGTGTGCATGTTCCTGGATTCAAAGTAGAGTCCTGTGATGGCATCATCATGTGTGTGCATGTTGAATTTCAGCTTGTCAATCTGCCTCACTGCACCTCATAGCTCTACTGCAGCTATCTGGCTGATCACAGGTGCTAAGCTAACTCAGCAGATTTTGTTAGCAAAACCAGCAACACTTCACTAGTTACACTGGACAGGTCTGCTGCATCAGTAATTTTAGGACTTCAGTCATAACCAGTGTCGGGCAGCTCTTTGAATTTTTAATGAATTGGCCCGGTTCCAGTTCTTTAAAACATTTCTGAATCAGCCAAAGAACCATCACCCCATTCTGGTCACATTTCAAAAACCTCAAAGAATCAACAGCTTCCATAATAAAAGAACTGGCAAAGCACCAGCGGTTCTTTGACTCTTTTTTCTTGAGAGCTGCAATGATATACCAAAATTAGTTGTTTTGAGATTTTTGAGAACTAATGGGTATGTGGGTATATATACCCAGGTTGATAGCCGAATGGTGCCTATCCCTCATTCTAAGAACCATCAACACTGGTCATAACCAACATCAATTTTGAACCATCAAAGTGGTAAGCAAGACGCTTCGCCCCTTCAAATTGGTAATTTACTTAGACTTCTGGAGTGCACATAAATCAGTCCGATTCATAACAAAGACATCAAGTAATGGTGTTCATTTGCATCCATTTGTTTTAGAAGCTTTATATAAACATTGACACAATCATGATGCCTGATCTTTCATGAAGGAAACTTTTCAACAAGAAAGACATCAATTAACTAGAAGAAAAAAAAATTTCAACTAATATTTCAGTTGCATATGATACCTTTCATTGCATAAAACAAGACTTGCAAAAGACACTTTTTCTTAGCAAAAGACAGTAAATTTTCTTCTAGTATATTTATGTGTTATAATCCAAAGCCAATTTGGGTCTCGAATCAGAGGCTCTCGATTTCTGTTCTCTCTTCCGCTGCTGCTGCTGCTACTGGAGGATTCTCAGCTGGGCAGCAATCTCACAACCTATGAACCAATTGTTGCAACCCGAGGTACATATGAGAGTCTGAAGCACCTTAGAATTCCTGGTGAAGTGAGCAAGTCGAACATCAGGAATTTAAATAATGATGATGAAATCATAAGAGGAGGGTGAACAAGGAGGATGGTATAATGTTTGTGGATCAATTTGTGGGGGTGGAGACTGAGGAATCTGAACCTCAACTCACGCACCATGTGCCCTGTGAGCCTTGAACCCTATTAAACCATGAATCTTAAACCCTACATACCATGCACAACTTCTGATTCACTAGATCTTGTAGCTGAAGCTCCACAAGTTAACCAATGGCAGTTCAGTTTGCTGCTGAGATGTCATCACTCATATCCTGAGATGAATTGTGGTTCATTGATGCTGTCTATCTGTCAATATTGCTCACACTCATCACTTGCCCTAGTAGCACCTCACTGCTTGTGTCATGTGTGGAATCAGCAGCAGCATCAGTTGTCGGGGCTTTGTTGCTTTCCTCAAAATTGAGTATGAAGTCAGCATCTTTGCACAAAGCTTGATGCAAAATTTCTTTGCCTTCTTCCGACAGAAGCACTTCAGATGGTTTCCTGGATCCATCCTGTTCATCGTCATCAGTGTTCAACTGCAGGTTTTGACCCCGCCACATCAAGATACATTCTTTGTCAAAAGAAAGCAGCACACATGGGACCAATTCCTGCCACAGAAGAGAGTTCATCAGTCAGTTGCAGACAAGGAAATCATGGTTTCCTCCTCTTCTTCAGCAAAATCCTTCCAAGTTCCAGAATTGAAATCCTAGCTGCAAAAGATTGACAGAGAAAGACCACTCAAAGCACATGGCACACAAAAGCAGTGGCAAGGATGTGAGACCTTGAGCTTCGCTCCAATTCTCTTCATGTCGCTGGGGTTCATTCCCTTGCAATCCACCTTCACAAGCTCATCAGTCTTCATCGCATTGCGCACATCCTTCACAAGTGTCAAATACGTTCCATTCTTTGCTGCAGTCCCCCTCATACTCCCCCCCCCTTCTCAGCAAATCTGCCATCTAGGGTTTAAGGATCTTGAAGAATGGATACTGCATAAAAACCTGGTATCCAAAACCCCAATTTTGCTCCCAGTGCTTACCAAGTCTACAAAGTGCAGGAAGATCATGACCAGCCTTGCGCATTGCATCCACTTCTTCTCGCAAGAGACCCTCTGGCACTCGTCGAATAAGGGGTGGATATATAGGCGGTGGTGGTTTCCAAAGCATGAGCCTGATCTGAGGACGGCTCTTGTGATCATAGTGGCGACCTCGGAACAGGTACACCACACCACCTTTGCGATGAATTATCTGCCCTCCTGTCTTCTCCTGGCACCATCAAAAAACCCCAAAAGCTCTCTCTCTCTCTCAGACATCTCTACAACTAAAATTCTTCCTCAAAAGATTCTCAAAAAGAAATTCCAGTTTCTTCAGCAAAATAGGCACATCTCCAGAAACCCACTATCTCATCAGAGAAGTGTGAAGCAGCAGGTTTTTCTTTTTCCGTGCATTACAATGACTGCTGCACTCTTCTCTTCTTGTGCGTTTGAGAGAGAGAGAGAAACCAGGATCCGTATGTGGTTCTAGTTCATATACAATTGTCACTGGTAGAGGGAGAGAGAATGCACAAACCTCAAGCTTGTTGCACACATTGTCCATATCGACTGTTGGAACACCTTTGCATGTTACCTTGCAGACCCGTCGTCTCCGCCAGTGTTGGTGCACAAGATCCAGCATGTTGTGTGTCAACCCATCTCTTCCTAAACCCCACCACCACACCACATAACAGACAGCAGCAAACATGCATCAGTCCGTCAGTCAGTTGGGTTTGTTGCTGCTCCATGGGTACCCATCCAAGATTTTCTTGCTTTTGTGACAAGGATAAATTTTCTTTGTGGGTCTGCAATGGGCGCTGGTAGATAGATGGGAGCAAAAAGGGTACATATATACATACCAAGATTGATCTGTCGGTTTTCTTTATCACAAAGCTCGACCAGATCTTTCACTCCTCTCTTGGTAAGAGGCTCTCCTAGAATCTCCTCTCTTGTCTTCACTGCTTTTCTTCCTGCTTTCAACCCTCCAGATGATGATCGTCCTCCAGCAAAGGAGTTGAATTCTGGCAATGCACTCCTTCTGCTTGGTTTCTCTATCCAGGGATTGTCAGGTGGACCTGGTCCAAATGGTGAGAACTGGGGTTGTTCTCGATATGCAATCGGTGCGACTCTCGGGATTTCAGTGTAGCTGAAATGGTACTCACAATCCGGTTGTGCAGAAGGAGCTTGAGAAGAAGAGGAGGAGGTGGTGGAGGGTTTTGTCGATAGCAGTGTTTTCTCTGAACTTCCTGACAATGGGTCTATCTCATCTTCTTCTTCTTCTTCTTTGATTTCTCTCGAAGAAGAAGAAACCCATCTCACGGAACTCCACGGAGCCCAAGAGAGATGACGTAAAGAAGAAGACCACCCACAAGAAGAGGGGGTGACGATGGAGGAGGTGGAGGAGAAGAGGGATTCTTCTGCCCCACCACCACCAAGAACGTACCTGCCCACAGAATCGTTTCTACAAATTCTTGTTGCTGCGGAAGAAGAAGAATTCCCGCAGCTCAATAATACTGTCGAGAAGCCTGACCCTTGTCCTCGCTTCCCTTCGCACCAGAGCAAGACCCGTCGTACTGCTGCTTCCAAGAGCCCACCTGTTCCAGCAGTAGTAGAAAAAGAAGAAGATCTCGCGAGCTTGAAGGCAAAGATCATCTTCGTCCTCTTCTCTCCATTAGAGTTCCAACCATGATCTTCGTCCTCTTCTCTCCACCAGAGTTCCAAGATCTACGTCCTCCTCCCCAGAGTTTCCGAGATCATTGCATTCGTATGGGTTTCCCTCAACCCATAAACCCTAACCCTAATCTGGACACAAGATATGGAGAGCTTCTTCTGGAGACGAGCAGCAACGAAACCCAACTCTCGGAATCAAGCGAGGAATGAGTAGGCAGCGGAAACCATAGATTGGAACTACTACTGTATTATTAGCATCATGCGTCTTGTTGGGTCAGCTCTTGATGAAGGGAGAATTCCTTCCTAATGCTGCAGCTGCAGTTTAGATCATCTTCGTCCTGTCTTCTGGTATGAAGAAGAGCTATATATGCATGATGGGTGGGTTGCTGGTCTGCTTCTTGTTGACATCTGTGAAGTCGCTGGAGAGAAAAAGTCGATCGCCGTTTCCGATCTACCGTGTACTCGTTTGATGATTGAGAATTCGTGCATTGCGAGAAGATCTTTGAACCCCCACGAAGCAAACAAGGTGCTGAGTGTAGCGACCAAAAGCGCCACAACTCTTAAGGTTCTTTACTGTTTCCTTGTTGCTTGCTTGCTACTCTCTGCTTTGAACTGATCTAGTTCCGCAGAGAAGATAATTGCAATCGTGCAAAATTTAGTAATGTTGTGTTGTTAGGATTCAGCTGCAGCCATATGACTCTCTTTTGCTCTTGAGACTGGTCAGTGGCTGATCCGAAGATCCCAAAGATTTGTTGGATCTGGAGAAGCTGGAATGAAGAATCCTGCTGTCTAATTTTTTTGTTTGTGTTGCCACGAATTTGCTGCTGGTGGTCAGAGTGCAAGAGAAAAATGAAGGAGAAGGCAGATACTTATCGGAAGATCTGCCAGACTTTGCTGGAGCTTCATGATGCTGCTGATTCTATCTTCAATGTCATCACTACCCGAGTAAACCACCATGCTCCTTCTTCTTCTACCTCTGTCATATCAATCCACTATTGTTGTCTTTCAAGTTCAGGATGTGGGTTTTCTGTAAAGAAAGAATTACTGGGTTTTGAAGCTCCTCTTTGCTCTTCATGTATGGATTTACACAATAGATTTTAGGTTTCAGTCTGGATTGCATAAACTTTGGAGGCAGCAGATTTGTGGTATTTTTCAAGCAGCTTCCTCATCAATAATAGATTGCAGAATCCAGATCTTAGTTTTAGGGTTGGGTTTATCATGAGTGAGCACAGAAAAATCTTTGTGGGTTTTGTACTAACAGATCAGAGAGCTTGTTTTTGATCCTGAGATGAGAGAACTGAACGTACCAGGAAAGAATGAACAATTTTCCAGTTACTGGGAAAAGAATTCTTAGGTTTTGGGAACTGTGGGATTCTGAGAATGATCAATTTGAGACCTTGTCTCTCAGACAAGATCTTTGTTTCTTTCCATGTTATCTAACAAAGACAAAAGTATATACTCATGTCACATTTTGACCTCAGATTGAAATTGTCTGTTGTTATCGGGCACAGGTAGGCCTGGAGCATCAGCGGCTTCATGGGCTCTCAACCAGAATTCAGGCAACACAGGTACACAGAGTACTTCATTGTTTCACTCCACACCATAGCTCATCTCTAATCCTGTAGTCAAGGTGGCTGTGAATTGTACAAGAGGATGTGAAAGAAGTAATCCTCTTGCAAATAGGAGAATGCATGTACCTTGGACATCATGGTGATTTGCTTTGTGTTTGTAATCCCATGCAAGTGTTTTTTGATAGCTTATCCCCTGCATGGGAAGTTGCCTGTGATGAAAGCTGAGGCCATCAGTGAGAGATTGGGATTGCTCGTACTGGAGGCCAGATGTACTGATGAACTCTCATGATTGGGTGTTAGGCAAAAGTTGAAGCACTCTCTGGAACCAAACGGGCTACAAAACTTTATGCAAGTGCAAAGTACCCAAAGATTCCACCTGATGCTATTGATTTCACTCCCTTATTTGGGGGTAATGGAGATGGCCACCGCAGAGAGCTACCTGCTGCAACCCTCTCTCTGAATCTAGGCCACGGAAAGGTGTGCCAAATGATGATAATGTCTGTTCATTGAATTCAATGTTTCATGTATGTCTGTTTCTCCTTGAATTGCTCAACAGCGCCACTGTGTGGTGTATGTTTTTGTTGAACATAGTATTCTACAAAAGAGGATCTTAGTCTTCTTGTTATGTACTGGCACAGTGTTACATGATGGGTCATGAGTTTTTGAAAACTGAAAAAGCAATTGCTGAATGGGAGTGTTTTTCTTTCCTGGGTTTTACTTCAGCTGGATGAAGAGGAGGGGACATTAGAGCTCTTTCGGTTTTTTTCCGAGACAAACCATGAATACTGGCCCAGGGAGCATAAATCCAGTGTAAAACTCCCACACCACTATTTTGTTCCTTAATGTTTGCTCTTGGCATTTTTCCTAATGATATCTCTGGTTTGGTATCCTAAACAATTCCCAAGATAGATGCTAACACAGACAAATCCATGGTCTCAATTTCAGGAAGGAATAGGAAGTGTACCAAGTGGCACCAAATCTGTAGCCGATGTTATGCTTTTCAATACCACTGAGCTCCCATATCACCGGTAATCACTTGTATGATGATCACAATTCTGCATCCTGTGAATAGAGATGTATGGCAAAGGAGTGTATGACCAGTTCATCTACCACTACTATTTAGCTCTGCTTTCAAATGGAAAAGAGTAATTAAATGAGTATATATAAAACTGCAAGCAAGTATGTTTTGTTCTGCAGGTACCGGTTGGTGGACAACTTGGCAGGGGCAGAGCTTCCAGTAGGGGAAGAGGAGTCCAAGGATAAAGTGGCTCCCTTGCCCGCTCCTCCTCAGAGTGTGCTGGCAGGTGATGCAATGGTCAGTGGTCTCATGTCCTGACCCACCCACAATGATGATTGGGTGGAGTGCTTTCATATAGTCTGTCTCATGATCATTCAGTTTCTTGCATAGAGACACTATTCTTTTGTTATTGGGCAGGGTTAGGTGTTGTGAACTTGTTCACCACAGATCTTGTTTGTTGTTGATATGAGTTTCTTCTCTACTCTCTTTGATATGAGTGGAGATTGTGATTTCCATTTATCAAATTTGGCTAATTGAGAAATGAAGAAGGCAATATGGGCTCAAAGGACTGAGACTATATGTGTGATGTGCAGCCTCTCTCAGGGGGTGATGAATATGGATTCCGGCCAACACTGGGTGAGGTCCCCTCCTTCAGCTTGCCGTCAACACTTCCCAACTTGCCCATGGTGGCTGAAATTAGCTGGAGTGGTACATCACATAGCCTTGTAGAAAAACACTTGAGGCACTTTCATTTATTTGCTGTAAAACAGAACAGAGAGAGTGAGCAACGATTTTAACTTGTTCTACATCTTCCCTCTCTTTTGCTAAAACTTCTACACATGTTTCTGGAGTTATTGCATATGACTTGGTATTTGCAATAAAATGTGTATATGGTGGCACTTCTGTTGGCTCCATGGACAGGCTCTGAACATCAGCTTGACTCAAATCCTTCCATCGCACCATCAGCAGGACATCGAAGAACTGGTTCTTTTGGTGGTAGTTCAGCTGTGGGCACCCCCACAAGGAGTGATACATTATCAGTTGATGGTAAGTCTCATCTTTGTTGGTTCTGAACAATGCCCCTGACTGCCGATCTACTTCCCTATGTAGATTGGCACCTATCTAAATTGAGGTGAAAGCCTGTGTTATCTATTTGAGAATGACTTTCAACATCCATTTTAGACACAGCAGGAACCATCACATAGTCTGCACTTAGTTTCTTGTACCTTCCTGCAATTCACTGCAGTTCATAACCTGAGCCTGATCTGCTGAATGGGTGGTATGGAGAAAATGGTTGGCAGGTTCAGTGCGTGGCTTTGAGGAGATTGTGTCTCCTGGTCCACCATTTGTTCATGGGGCAACTACAATACTGCCTCCTCTTACCACTCCCACCGCTGAGGCTGCGATTCCATCTTTGGGTCAGTTTCATTGCTCCCTTTTTTGCCTTGCTGTGCATGGGATAAGAAAGAAATACTATGGATGGGTTTTGCTTGGCAGAATGTTGAACCTCATGACAAAAGATAGCAGCTGAAGGAGTTTTAATATTAGTAAGGCTCTTCTCCTGTAGTAACAATCATGCTAATACACTTTGTATTGAGAGATTTGTGAACAGGTTTGTCATTAGCTTTCATTTACAGAGTACATGTGAGTATTCTGGTTTTTTGACGAGCATTGCCTTTGACTTGAATCTTGAACTGCAGGTGGTGCAGATCAAGCACCAGGTGTTGATAGAAAGGAGAAAGCAATTCAACCATCTTCTTTTTCTCCACCTCCTCCTCCTCCTCCCCCATCACATACACAACCCCAAAAGTCACTGACTCCACCACCACCTGCACCCACCCAAAAGCCAGTGTCTCTACTGCCACCACCGCCGCCGCCGCCACCTCCACTGCCACCCACCCAAAAGTCACTTTCCCCAAGACCACCTCCACCACCCCCACCACCACCCCCCCGACTCCAACTGTCACCAATCCGTCCAACCCTTGGGAATGAAGGTCGAACTGGTCAATCTTCAAATCCAGGAGCTGCCTCCCCAGGGAACAGACAAGCTGAAGGGGGAAGTCCTAACCTTCCTCCCGTAGGTGAGTCAGTATCTATCTCCCAATTCACTGCTGTAGCTCCTCCTGGCATTCAACTTGTGAAAAATACAATGTTTCTGTTGTCTGTGACTGTAATGTACACTATGTTTGAAGTGTTCATTGTGGAGTTTCTCTGCAATTTCATCTGCCACCTTGTTCATTGATAGAAAGTGTATCTAAGTGGACATTGTTTGCTGGAGAGGCCAGATCAACAGCGTGCAGCATTGTTGGCATCAATTCGTAGTCCAGGCATCAAACTTCGCAAGGTACTTAACTCCTGTAGTCCAAGAGCATCCCTTGCTCCTTAAGTGTTTTCATTGGAATCAGGCAGAGCTTCAGAGAGAGCACATTCCTATCATATACCTTTTTCTTGATCAATTTCCATCTCCCTTTGAGATGCGGGTCAATTAACCAGCTCACTCATTGAAGCTTTTGTTGTGTGGTGTGGATGGATCTGCAGACAAATACTGCACCCGCAAGTCCTGGTCCACCTGTTGAGCAAATTGTGGGGACAACAAAAGAACGAAGCAATGGCAATCGCACTCAGGTGGGGTCATCATAGACTTTGTGCCTGTATGGTTTGCACAGAAGTGACACACCTAGTTTCTTCTGATCACATGCTCATCATACAAGGTTGATTCTGCATGTTTGCCAATCAATCCAAATGCTAGGAAATCACTGCTCTTTTGAATGGGGATATGACATACATGTAACATTGTGGCTGGCCATGTTGTTGATTGGATGGTGGGTAGCCCGTTGATGTACTTGCAGAGATGGCCAGTACCCTCAAAATGCGCAGGCTCTCCATGCGGGGTGCTGGTCATGACAAGGGACAGGTATTTTCATCATAATAAAAATGATGATGTCCTTTGTTTACCTCCCAATCTCCTCAGTTGCTGTCTCTTGATAGTCCCTCCTGTCATCTGAAGTCATATCTATCCTGACTATCATTCTCTTATAGCCTCTATATTCCCAAGTGTCAGCAATGAATTTAAGCATGCTTGCTTTGTCTCCTGTTAGTATTGGGTGTCAGAAAAAAGTGAACTATACAATTCTATGACGAGATGCAGGCACCAGTAAAACTAGGTCAACAGGCAACAGGAGTTGATGATGTTGAAACAGCCAGTGTGACCAGTGAGACCAACAGGTAATCTCAATCTGCCCCCAAAACAATATGGATTCCAGCCTTCTGATTTTCCACATGCTGCAGTGACTGACTGTGAGAAGTGCTGTTGTCTGGTGTAAATTTAGTTTGTGAGAGTTGCTGCTACATAGTTGACATAGCAGCAGGTCTTGGCTATACAATTTTTGTTCTGACATTTTTGTTTCCAATGTTCAAATGCACTTGCATCCGCTGTGGCAATGGTGTGTATCACAGCAAGTTTACACTTCCAGTAAGCTCTTGACTATTCATACTTCAATTACATTTTGATGTTTACAAATCAAGAAAAGATGTCTCTGTAGCTTTTATCTTTTATGAAATCAGTTTCTGGTACATTGATTAAAAAATTGTGAGTTGTTTTTTTCTTGTGCAGATCGCCAATCTTCATGCTTACATTGCCCGTAAGAATCAAGAAGCAAGCGATGATGATGATTGGGAAGAATGACTGTACTCCAATTTCAGTCCTCAGAAGAGAACCCCTTCTTATGAGAGAATACTTCCTTCAAAGTAAGATGACAACAATCTCTGAATCAAAGGTCCAATTGTTGTTGTACACCTTCCTTCAGGGAAAACCCACTGCTACCCAAGCATTGAAATCACAAAACCTAGAGCTGTTTGTTAATAGTGATGCTACCCATCAACCTTGATCCCAGAAGGCATATCCATTTTGATAAAATGGGTAGCATGACGGACACTGTTGCAATGCACATTATGAGGTTGAAACCAATGAGGTGGTGAGTTTGACTCCCCCTCAACATATTTGCTTTGGTATTATATATTGTGATCACACATTTAGTAATAATCACTATAAGAAATCTCTGAGATGAGTAAACTGACAGATGCTGGGCTTTGGTCCAGGAACTCAGAGATCAGAAAGGCTTTCTATACTGCTTTGCCTTTCCAGAGGTTTCTTCTGAGGTTGGTTAAGAAATTTGAAGAAATGAATCCAAATTAAACTGCTGCCAGACAAAATTATCAACCCAAACCACCAGCATTGCTCTAGAAGTCTCCTGTGGAAAGTCTTCCCATGAGAAGTTCCAAGGCAAAATGTTTTGCTGCAGACACATCTCCTACACTTCAGGATTTTTTTGGCATGAATGTCAAGATCCACTGGAATTTTGGTAGCTCTTGTTGATGTGAGGACTTACTCACAGACAATAATAGGCTCTAAGGGTGTGTCAGGATCATGAATGTTTTTCTCAGGCCTTTCAATACAGGCACCAAAATGCTGGAAAAAACCTTGTGGAGTAATCCAAACTGGTAATGCCAAAGTCCTCAGTTTCAACACACCCCTTTGTGTCCCCACAGCTCAAATCTAGATCTTGAAGATTTCCCCAAGGCTCCTGGCTGCTGCAAGCAATAGCAGCTTGATTTCAGCTGATGGTCATGCCATCAGTGATCCCCTAGAAGGTCTGTCTTCAGCATGAATACTCTCTCGCTTAACAGGAAGGGCTGGAGGTTTGTTCATGTGCTAACCTAAACTTATCCTGAACAGAACCAAGCTCCTCAATGTTGTTTCTCTAAACATGCTGAGAGGAGACTCCACAAGGCTACTGAATTGTGCAATAGCACTTGTTTCTCTTTGCAGCATCAGATGGCAGTTTAGCTGTTTGAAACATCCCAGAACATGCAAAGGTAAGTACACTGCAAAAAATGCTGAGCCACAAGGAACAAACAAATGGCACACCCAAGCATTGCAGAAGCTCAAACAGAACTGCAAGGAGTTTTGAAGGATGAAACAAATGACTGCCCCTCATCAACATCCACTTGAAGCAGGCCAGGCAGGAGGCTCCCAGAAAAGACTAATCACCCACCTGCTTCTGATGACAGGGATGGCTAAGACAAAACATATGTGCAAGGGATTTAAGGTCAAGACACAGAGATAGGAAGCTGGTTACCACTGGCTTTCTCTGATGTTGGGGGCCGCACTACAACATGCATTGTGATTACACAACCAGGAAGTTCACCAACTGGCACCCTAGACTCCGCAAGTGTCTTGGTATTCTCTAATATTTTCCCGGCATTTATTAGCTTCATGTCATTGACTGACTTAGGTCCATTCTCTTTTCCTGCATTAAAACCCAACTCCCACAAGCAAGAAATGGATAACAAGCTTGTCAAGGTAGATCAGAGGGAAAAATGGTGTGAAGACAATACACTCTTCGCACCATCCCAACCATTATGGAGAAAGATAAGGGGGGGAATAACAGCAGGGTGACACAGAAAGCAATAGAAAAAGGAGAGAATAGAAGCTACCCAATGGAGAGATAGAGAGGCAGAAAAGGTGCAAAACAAAAAATCACTAAAATTCAATAATATCAAGGTTGGGCAGGATAATCACCTCGTGGCCATTGAGACAGGATGCTCTCCTTGAGGGTGGCAACAGTGCTGGCTGGGGTGTACTTGTTGGGTCCTATATCCGTTCCATCATACAACCTGAACTTGAGCTCCACAAAATCATCCCCAGCCATTCCTCACTCCACTCCCTCTCACTATATGCCTATTTTCCAGCCTGGTGAAAGGCTAGTCCTCAGTGCAGACCCCTTCAAAGCCAAGCCACACTTCTTCCTCTGTTCAAAGTCCAAACTGGCAAATCAAAAACCAACTGCCATATCTAAAAACACCTTGTTATATACATCTCTTTGTCTGGCCCCACTCAAAATTGCCCAAATGATTCCAATCAGTACATGTGCTCAATCTCCGATTTGTGGTGAGGGTCTCTAAGGAACCCTCCTTGTATGGCCCTGCTCACCCTGGTCTCTACATTATCTATGACTTTAGAAGCTAAGTTGATAACCTCAGATGTTTCAAGCTCCGTCCCTAGGGTAAGCCCATTCTTTTGCCACCCCTTGATTCGGGCCACAATCACCTGAGGAAAACCCATTGCACAAACACTGCAGAAGCTCATGATATCTTCAAAGTTACCTCACTAACCTTCTAACTAGCACAAGAATCTTAAGACAAGAATGGGGCATGAACATGATACTTTTCCAAATGGTGAAGCTCCAAAACTACAGCTCAAAAACCAGCAATATCATTCGCAGAGTGATAATACTCCTCATGAAACACACAATTTCTCCGTAACAGAGATTTCCTGGACTAAACTTCAAAAAAACAGAAAACAGGGACTAGTATTTCAAACATCTACTATTAGATATTGTCAGGTATCAAGTAACAGAATTCTTTACTTAGGCTATTTTATTGCAATATTCCTATTATTAGCATTTATAGCCACCACTATAGAGTCAAAAGTTATTTCATAGAGCCAAATGACTTGGTTGCCGTTTACTTACACACAATCAGTGCACAAGCTCCAGCAATGAAGAATAAACTGCAAAAACACATGAGCAAGATAACAGCAGCAGCAGCAGCAACATAGGACATAGATACCCAAGCACACAGGCTAAAGCTTTCAGTGACCAAGAACAAGTATAACAAGACACAGGTATTCCACAAATCCCTGACAACCGAATAGGGGACAAATTGCCAGAGGCATGGAGGGGCCCACCACATGCTTGGGGAAAAGGGTATACTCTAGTTTTTTGAAAAAGCATGAGGATTTTGTGAAGTTAAGAGGCTAGGACCACATGTGTATGAAGAGGATAAAACCAAGGAGTAACTATGTATGGACTGCAAATGATGCAAGAAAAAGACATGTATGTAGTAGTACATCAATACTGTCTCCAACATGATGTCCACAAAAAATGCTGCAAATAAATTGAGGGCAAAGGAAAAAACACAGATGATTCAAAATTGCTTGAATTACAAGATGGGGTTGCCAAAGAGATACATCCAGCTCAACATACAAACAGCAAAAGCATCCACCAAAACAAGAGCACCAAATCAAAGCACAATGGATGGATGTAATTAATGGAGACAGACATGTAGGTAGGCAAAAACCCCATTGATTACAACTTAGACCCAAACACAGAGATGAAAAAAGAAGCTGAAAAAATGAATCCAACCACAGGCAGATGTACGAAACTTGAAAAAAATTGTGTTGAAAAACTTTGCTTCTGAATGTCAGGACAATTTCCTTAGATTTTGTACAATGAAACACAAACAAAACAGATAAGTACTAAAGAGCATAAAAATCAAGAGAAGCAAAACTAGAGCATACACACATGCATGTATCAGGCCCCCCAAATTCTGTCTCACAAAGTGGGATTTGGGGCCAAATAAAAAAAGCAACAGATTTGATTCCTGACACAGGACCGACCACAGAACACCAGAAGAGATTGAAATCTCATTTGTCTGACATAGGGGATGAGTTCACAGAATCAAACAAAAGCAAAGAGGCATGGAGAGAGCTAAAGAAGGGGCACAACTTACGCCACAGAATCAAAGACCACCCACCCCAAAGCAACAACTCCATGAAAAACCCTCCGTCAGAAAAACCCTAATTTGAACCCTAGAAACCATGAAATATCCATGGTACTTAGCCTCTCGGACCAAAACCCCAGAAAGAAACAAGGATCAACATGCCCCCGAAACCAAACTCCCCAAGAAGGCATAGAACCCCAAATGCACTGGAACTTCGTGAAGAGAGGAAAAAGAGAATGTGTACTTGACCAGACAACGTTCATTCTAGTCTAACACACGAGATGGGTGGGGCAAGAGGATGATCGCAAATCAACAGAAAACCGTATCTCTCTCTACCGCACACAAACCTGAACCCCGAGAGAGACAACATTCGCAAACAGAAGGGACGGGGAGGGGAAAAAACCAGAGCTCTTGCAGGCACGGAGCTTTTGTCTTTCCAAAGGTGAAGAAGAGATGGGCTACTGGGATATAATGGGAATGAGATACATACCTTTGTCAGGTGGTGCCGAGGCCTGAAAAGAGGATAGAGAGACGGAAGAGAGAGCTGCTGCACGCGAGACCGCGAGGGAGAGAGGGGAAAGGAGAGAGTGAAGAGGGGTAGAGAGAGGGGAGAGACAAAGGGGCATCAGACAAACACATTACTGCCACTGAGCGGCATGCAGGGCAGCCTAGAAGCTTACCACATCCTCGGGTTAAACGGAACTCGTGACCTCAACTGGGTTGGAGATTGGGGTTTAGAAGGATGTTTAAATTTTTTTTTCATTTTTACATCCCATTTATATTAGCCAAAATTTAGCTAAATCTTCCTATTCATGACCATCATTTTGGCTACATCAAATAATTGACAAAAGGAAACACTCATCAACACACTCCAATTGGTGTCATTGGATAAACTAGAGTTTGGTTGGAATTTTTTGCTTCATTTTTTCTCTTTTTTCCGCAGCCCTTGTTTGATTTTAAGCACAATCTTATTATATTAATTGAGAAAGTCATAGTAAGAAATAAAAATGGGAGATCCTCTTCCAAATAGGGTTTTTTAATCTTTTGCAAATTTGTGCATTAGGGTTTAGGGTTTATGGTGACCATTCAAAAGAGGAATTGGCCAAAATGTTTTTGGAACCTTGCTATATAATCTTGTGACATTATCAAAAGCTATGGTCCAAAGTTGGCAATTTCAACTTTTTTTTTTTTTTTTTTTTGGAAATATGGTGGCTTTATGTCTTTTTTATTTTTTTTTTAAATATTAGATTGGTAACTTTTATGTGGTCA
>Ga0116227_10010242_pt1 | contig 16484 bp, 18 predicted proteins | sample S1TSphgellanicum_FD_89693 | JGI IMG/M metagenome (GOLD analysis project Ga0116227, IMG submission 89693) | Host-associated microbial communities from peat moss isolated from Minnesota, USA - S1T2_Fb - Sphagnum magellanicum MG | ecosystem: Host-associated > Plants > Peat moss > Unclassified...
AAACATAACATCAAGAATTCCTCAAGGTTCTTGTCACATGAAATACACAAACTTGTGTAATGAAGAAAAGAGAACCAAACCATCAACACCAAGGTGTTTAACTAAAAAACCAAACCACAAATAACCAAACTAATATAAGTAAAGAAAGTAATTCAACCTTGTAAAAGTAACTTAGTTACTTTCTTACTCTAGTAATTAATGAAACCTAACTAGTTGAGCTTGAATTTTCAGCATATGTTCCTTCCACTATAATTGAAGAGAATCCTTAAAGGATTGGGATTTAACCCCTTGATGCAATTCTTGATTCATTTGCTTAAGGTAGATTGATTCTTTATTGAATTCTAACTAGAGATCAATGTTTATTGATTTACTACATATATGTTCAATGTTTAATACATTGTCATTATAAAGATTTGCTTTTAGACATGGGATATTGTAGTTAATTTCCATATCAAATGTGGTGAAGTGGGATTTTTAATTCATTTGAAAACTTGTTTTGGTTTGTTGAGATTAAGCCAACAATTGTTTTAATTGCCATCTTACATGTCAATTAATGAATAAAACATGAATGTAACTCATTGCAACTAGTATTATAAGGACAAAATATTCAAGTATAATATAACTAGAAATTTGATATCTCATTGGAGGTTGAAGGTTGTTAAACAATATAGTTTTTTGCAACTTCAAAAGAAACTTGCTAGTCCTCATGGTGGCATGTATTTAGGATGTAGATTGTTCACTTTTAAAAACAAATGTCAAAATTTGATTGGTGCCAAGATGGAAACTATAATGACACATACTATGTTTTTCAACTTTTTCAACATTTTCATCACATCTTCTACATAAGTTGCATTGATACGGTCTTAATTTTCATCAATGTCACATAATACTTTTCACCCATTTCATATTCATAGCATTCTCCTTGCTTGAGTCTCCACTTTAACACAAATATAATCAAATTGTGAACATCCTTGTTATAATCTTTTTTCATTTAAAACATGATTCATAACCCAAATTTCATATAAATGAATGTGTTGTAGCCAATTGTTATACATTTTGTGAATCCTAATTGCCACCTATTTTTATGAACACAACCTAGAAAGTGCCAATTATGGTCCATTCAAAATACCTGAATTTTTATATTATTAATCACCAATTTATTTTGTGTGTTGGAGATCAATCATAGGACATGATAATGCACCTGGATTGAATAGTCAATTAAGTTGAAACCTAAAACTTGAAAAAGTAAAAAATGATTCCTTGTAGGTTAGGGTGAACCCTAACCTTACCCTAGTACCTTCACCTTTTGGAGTGAGGACTCTGAGTGACCTTATTAAACCCAAGAAATGTTAAATTATGACTTAAACTTTAGACACCTTTATTTACCCTACACATGGGATTATTTATAAATAATTATAAGCAATTTAAATGAAATTTAAGGTTTTTACCATGGTAGCAATGTAGATGCTAGTGTTTTTGTTTTTTTGTTTTTTTTTCAAGTTTTGAAATAGTTGGGTGACAATCATGCACAAAAGAACTTACCCAAATTTGGCCAAAGGTCAAAAGGTGAAGTAGAAAAGTCTGAGATTCCTTCTACAATTTAGCTACTTGTTGGAACCTATTCTAAAATTATTTTTAAAAAAAATCTTCACAACATGAACACTTGGGTCCATGATTTTTTTTTTTCCAGTTTTGTAATGTACTTGAAGTGGTGATCATCCACAAGTTGATTTAGCTAGCTTTGGTTGACAAGAAAGTATGAAGAAAAAATAAAATCTAGCATTTTAAAACATTTTTGGCTACGTGTTGGAACTTGGGATAGAATTTGGCTTTTGTTTTATTTATTTGTTTTCAAAATTCGGTGATTAAATTTTTAAAAAAAATAAAATTTCACCAATTTGAAAAAAGGGTCACCTTTTGACAAAATCTCATAATTTTTTTTTTTGAGCCCATTTTAAATATAAAAACCCTTTGTACCTTTCACACTTTTTTTCCCTCCCCAAGTCGAAAAAATTAACCCCCCAAAAAATAATAAAATAAAACTCTAATACATGTTCAACCAAGGCTACTTCCCAACTTGTGAAATGTAAAAAAATAATCATATGATTAAATTTTTTAATGAAATTTATTTGATAAACATACAAATAATTAGCTTCAAATTTTTTAAAATCTTATTAAAATGAGATTCTTAAAAAAGTGATTTGAAACATTATGCAAGAATTGATTAAAATAAAAACATGTCAATTTAAAAACAATTTAAAATTTTAATGTAAAATTCATTTTTGAGATATATAAATGTTTTTAATTAATTTGATGTTATTTTAAAAACTTCAGTAAGGCTTTCACAAAGATTTAATAACAAAAATCATAATGAAATTATTGTTTAATTTGTTTGTAGTGTTGTTGCTGTTTATGTCATAAGATAATAGACATGCACGTATGATATTAGGTTTTACAAAGGATTTTTCATGGGAAAAAAAAGCCCAAATTCGCCAAGTTTTCAAATTAAAAAAAATCCAAATCACCATAGTCTTATGATAAATAACCTCTTGAAAGGTAGCCAAGAATGTAGAAGGATTTAAATTTTTATTTATTTTTACCTTCATATTTATTATGTAGCCAAATTTGGCTAAATTATTTTATGATGATCATCACTTTGGCTACAAAATCACAAAATCCTTAAAAGAAGCCCATGCGCTGGAACTTTTACTGACAAATGTTAGCCAAATTTCGACCTGAAAAATATGATTTCTGCCCAGCCTATACAAAGAATTTTCACCAAAAGAAAAAAAAAGAATACCAAAATTCACCAGATTTCAAAGAAAAAAAATTTCGAAATCGCCAGATTTTTTATGATAATTTCCAGCAAGTAGCCAAGAATAAAAAATGATATATATAGCCAAATTTGGCTAAATTATTTTCTGGATGATCACCACCTTGGCTACAACAAAAAAAAGCCTTAAAAGAAATCCTGCCTGGAACTTTGAGCATGTGTAAATGAAAGGCACAAGATTGCACACGTATGAATTTTAGGGTTTAAGAAAAGAAGCGTATCAAATACGTACAAAAGTATTGTTCTTCGTAGTTTTTCCTGCGACCACTATCTCACGTGTTCCGCTGTTGCCGCAGGAAATTCGAGCTTTCCTGTAGCAGCAGCAGAAGCAGCACCTCCTCCTCCTCCTCCTCCTCCTCCTGTGGAAGAGACTCGACCGGATTTCAGTGCGCAAGTCCAGTCCGAAGCAGGGGTCAAGCAATCATGGGACCCATAAGCTTTTGGATATTCCCAAGAAGAAAAACGAAGCCTGCTACGAAAGTTATATAGTGTATATAAATCAAATGCTTAATCAAAATTATCCAGTTTTGTTTGTTTGTTTGTTTGCTTGCTTTTTGCATTAGGAAAGTTGCGGCGAAAATTTGGGATCAAGTTGTTGTTGTTGGAGTATGGTGTGGTTCGTTTTTGTTTGCATCTTCCCCAATTCCTTCTTCACGTTGACTTTTGAAGACCGTGGGTGGGTGTGTTTGTGTTCCTGAGCTTGCTTTCTTTCTTCTTGACTGTAGATTTAAAAATTGTTTTTTTTTTTTTTTTGGCGGATTTCTCAGTTTTGCCGCTTTGCTTTCTCTTCTCAATCTCCCCGCAATCGCTGTTGAGATCTTGGGAAAATAAAAATTCCGCCTCTTGCTCGTTGTTGTTGTTGTTGTTATTCTCTCTCATTCGGAATTGGGTTCGGATATATATGTGGGGAGGTTGGTTTGCAAGGGGAGTGGGAGAGTTGTTTGCAAAAGAAAAGAAAGAGGAGGTGTCTTGTTGTTTTTTGACGGAAGCCTAAAAGCCTGGAGGAAGGCGGGAGTGGGAAACGGGTGTGTGAGTTACTTATTAGAGTGTGTGTCTAGGGGAAGTCTGCGACATGGCGTCTTATGCGGTGGACGAATTTTTAGGGCAAGGAGTTTTGAAAGAGATAACACAGAAGTTGGCTGATGATGGCTGGGACGACGTACCTACTCTGAAGATGATGCAAGCTGAAGATATGGAAGCCATCGACCTCACAGACCCACAGCGGGTAAGCCATCCCTTTCCTTAGTTCAGGGTGTGCTTTTTGGGTTTGTTGATGCTTTGTGAGAACTTGGTTCAAGTTCAATGCAAATAGCAGTTTTTAGGGTGGAACTACTGTCTCCAAGAAGTCAGAAGAAATTGACATTTTTTTTTTTTTAAATTAATTTTTTTGGGGTTGATGTGTGTGATCTCAACATGAATTTATGTCCATGGAAGAGCTGGTGATCTTCCTCTTCTGGAAGTGTTGTTCCTTCCATGACATGCAAAGAAATATAGTTGAACACAGCCATGTATGGGTGGGTCTTTTTTTTCCAATTGAGATTTGATGGAATCTGCTTAGGACTCTTTAATGCAGAGGAAATTGCTTCCAACTCCTGACTTGCTAATCTGGATTCAAGGAATTGGGTTCAGTCACACCCTTCAGACTTCCGCTTGCGATGATCAATTCACCTACTCTTGCAGCAAAAGCCAGTTGCATGAGAGAGTGAGTTAGTTCTCTTTCTTTGATGGTCATTAACAGCTTTTAAGGGTCTTGGTTTTGTGGTTGACTATGTTTTCAGGATGCCCTTGAGTTACGAATCTACCTCCATGATCGATCGCTGATGGAGTACGCAGACAAGATAGAGGCATCAGGGAAGAACTTGCCGGATTTGCTCATTGCCAGCCCTGTGGAGTTGATGTCCCAGTTTGGTATGAGAAAAGCTGATGCCTCGAGGTTCACAGACAGGTCCCTTGCTTGTGGAATCAAGATGCCCCCCAACCACCCATTGAAAGCAAGGACAGGAGTTGTTGCCCCATTCAATTTTGACAAAGTGGTTTCCACAGAGGCTCCTGAAGACAGCACAACTGCAGTTGTTCATTCTAAGCTTGATGGCTGTGACTTGGATGCTGATCAACTGAAGGAGAACAAGAAACTTGCATCTCCTGGATCTTTGAACAATGAAATGTATGCGCAAATCCTACCATCGACAGCCAATTCAGATGGGTTCCAGCCTCCAACTCTGCTCAGACCCCTTGGAGATTCCAAGCAATCTGGTGAATCTAAAGGAATATTCAAGGCAGAACCATCCATGGCCTCATGTGGATTTGGGACAGGCAATGATGGGGGAAAGGGTATGACAAAGCTTTCAGTGTTGGAAAACATTGTTCTGAGAAAGTTGGCACCTGTGCACAAAGCAGGAGCAGATGCAGATCTGCAGAGAATGCAGATGCCACCCCCTTTCAAAGCCTCAGAGTTGTGGATGGACAAACCCACCTTAATCTTCTGCCTCCGCCGCCCTGGGTAATTTTCTCTCTCTGCCTTCTTAGTGTTGCTTTTTCTGGCCATGTGCAGAACTTGGGGGTTCTCATCTTGAGGAGAAAGAACTTGGCTATCTAGTTGAACCCTGGCTTCTTGTGTTGGGGAGAGGGTAATGGATTGATCAGAAGACACTATCTTTTTTGCATATAGAGATCCAAGCTTCTGAAACCTTGTAGGTATGAAGAGTGCTTCATTGTTGTGGACGCCTCAGGGCTTCTCAGTGTTTGGGGATTGGATTGGGCAATTGTTCCCCCTGGTTGTAGTTGTCCACCTCTGAAGGAACTACAGTTTGGGGAAATAGATAAGACAATTTTATAGGTTTTTCATGCTTGAATTTCTTAGCATTCTTCATGACTAGTGTATCTGAGTAGGATATGTCTTTTTGCATTTCCTGTTTTTTTCCTTCTGGTTCCCTTGGTCAACCTTCTTTTTTTGGTGTTTGTTGAGCTAGCCAGCATCATGACTGAGCCTTCCCATTACTGTCAATCTTGTGACAGAAGTTTATTACACTGATTGTGTATGAAAATCACCTCCACACACTGCTAGGGGCTGATGATGTCAATGGTAGCTGACCACTACCACACATGCTGCTGTTAATGGTCTCTGAACCCATTGGTGACTGTTGCCATTATTCTTTGTTTGTTTGGGTTGGGTCTCCTCTTGTTGCTATCACTGATATTGTGAGGTTAACCTTCTTATTGGGTATCTCCAAATTCAGGTTGACTTAATTTGTACATATGGGGAAGTTCTCAGTACAAGTGGAGATATTTGTCTCTGTACAACTCCTCTGAAGCTATCACCAGAGTTGTATTAGGAAGGGTACTGCAGATTTAATTAGTCGAGAAGTGTGTACAGGAGAAGCTGATTTTGAGTGTGTACAGCAGATGAGCTGATTGGCATCCCAAAAGTCACCCATAAGCACTTGTACTGGAGAGAACACTTGATAGTGCTGTTCAATCTACCCATGGGTAAAGTAGTGTTGCATCTGATGCACCTGCTGATGATTTAGTCCACATGTACCTAGTGTCCTGAATGCTAATCTAGTTGGTTTTTAATGAAAAATCTAAGTGGTAAGAGGGTTTCAAATTGCAGGTGTATCATGTGCAGGGGAGAAGCTCATCAGTTGTATGCACGAAAGCCCATCTTTGATGCTATGGGAGTGCAGCTGGTGGTTGTTTTGAATGAACACATAGAGTCAGAAGTCAGGGCATTCTGGCCACACTACTGGGCTGGCACTGTGCTGTTGGATGAGAGCCGCCAGTTTTTCAAGGCATTGGGTGGAGGAAAGCTTCGCAAGGGAAACCTACTTACAGGCTTTGTATTCAGCCCCCGAGCAATCCAAAATTGGAGAAGGGCAAAGACAACAGGGATTCAATACAACACCATTGGTGAGGGTCTGATCAAGGGGGGTTTGTATATCGTTGGATCTGGCAAAACAGGCGTTCTTTACCAATTCATTGAAAAGGAGTTTGGGGATTGGGCTCCTTTAGATGAAGTTTTCAAAGTATGTCAATCCCTTTGAGACTTGTCTTGTGCTCGAAGGCACTATTTTTTTTTGTTGTTGTTGTTGTTGAATCTCATTTTGATTCTCTGTGTAACACTATTGTGCAAGAGATTATGGGAAAACCCTTAGTAGATTCTGAAGTTCAAAACTAGGTTCTCTTGTGCAGTAATCCTTTTGTGCAAGAAAGATTATGGGATCTGTAGATTGTGTGAAGTTCAAAAACAGGTAGAAGAACTAGGAGAGGTTTTGCAAAATGCGAAGGAGAAGCCAAAGAGAGCAACCATGTGGGCATGTGCAATTTGAACACATGGTCTTTGTGCTGCTTTTGTGAATTGTTTCTTGGACTATGTATAATTCAATGTGCTGGTGGCTAGACTTATCAAGTTGTGAGGGATGACAATTGAAGAATCACACAAATCATGGGTCCCTGCAGTTGGGTGTTTTTTCCTAGCTGAGAATTTACTACCTATCACAGATGATGCATGGGAATGTGATGATCAAAGTTTCAACTTGCTGGTCTCTGTAACAGTTCCACATTCGGTGCAATAGACCGCAGCGACGAGTGCAATAGACCATAGCATTGCTGTGGAATACAGAGAGAGTGAGCCCCATCTATCATCAGCCATCAATTGAAAGCAAGCTGAGAACAATTGATTACAGACAAAGATGTATGCAGGTAACCATTCAGATCATGGGTTCTTGGAGCACAAGAGAGAAACAGAAATGAGCTATCTTAACCACTGAATGCTCCTTGCTCCTAAGCTCATTGGTCATGCTAGCATTATGCAATGCTAGAATCCAACTGAAAATATGCTATGATGGCAATCACATCTGCTTTTGTTGTTTCAGCCTATCTACTCTTTCATCATTTCTAGAGCTCTTTTAACTTGGCAGATAGTTGGAGATCCTGGGTGTTTTGCTTGTCCATTGTGTTTTGTGATGAGCATTGGCATGCATTACAAACTTTTTGGGTCATCACTTGGCAAGCAGGAAGTCACACTTGTTATCTGCCGAGCAAAGCTCTTCTAATCCATCCCTGCACACTTTCCGAACAAACTCTGTTGCATGTGAAGTCTGGGTTTCTTCAACTCCGCACTTCCCACTCCTCTCCTGCTACAGAAATCCCGTCTCCGGCTATTGTCCGGTATTGAGATTTCTCACGCGCTTTTGGTTCATCTTGTCCTCTCTCAATGCCTGGCTGCTCCCTTGCGTGAAATCAGTCTTGTTGTTGGTGGAGTTGTCACTATGCCAACAGGAAGCATCTGGTGAAAGAAAATGCAACGGAGAGAGGAGGAGGCGTGAAGACGACGAAAGAGCTTAGTAAAAGACGCACGGGGATGAGCCTCTCGACTACCTGTTTTGGAAGAACGCTCGCACTTCATGTTTCCCTCAAGACGCCGAAGAATTTTTGTAAGCCGATGCCCATCACATTCCTCCACGGCTTCGCGCGCTCAGTCACGTGAATAGTTTTGCTTTTTCTGTTGTCTCTCGTGTCTGGGCATGATGCTCGGTTTGTTCTTCAGGCACCGCAAAGTGCAGCGCTGATAAGAACAATTTGCGGTAGGGATAGAATAACATCTAAGGGTTTGGAGGATTGGCAGATTTTCTTTCTGTGTGTCTCTCGTGATGTACTTAGATTGCGGACGGATTGTCCGTGTCGTGCATAATTCCGCGGAAGTTTGGTAGGGATGATCGCTGAGGAGGTGTTTGAGAGGGTTTCTTGGAGATGTTTGTGAGACTTGTCGCTGTTGGAAGAAATGTTTTGGTCGATGGTTTTGTGTTCGAGTGATGGACAATTGCGAGTGTCGATGGCAAACACGTTGCTGTGAACATGCCGGAAACTCTAGGTCTTGTATATTTTTCTGGTGATGAAGAAGAGATTCTTTGGTTTTCGCAGGGGTGATCAACGATGGCCACGGTGATTCCCCCACGAACGGGGTTGGAGCATTTGCAGTATCTGGAGACAAAACGGCCCTGGCTGAGTAAGTTTGCAAAGCACACCCCTCTGTTTTGGAGAGAGAGACAGAGAGACAGAGATTGATGTGCTTGTCTGTGTGTGGCAGGCTTGTATGGCACAAGGGTACGGCCTGTACCACCTGCAGGAAGTTCAAGTAGCAAGCCTGTGTACGACTCCTCACTTCTTCATTGCATGCTCCCAGATGAGCTTCTTCAAGAGGTGAGTGACAACTGTGCTTTGTTTTAAGGGTACTGTGTTGATCGGTTTCTGGGGTTTTCAGTGGATTCTATTAGGTCAAGGTCATTAGATGATTTCAAGTCTCTGTCTCTGCCTCTGGCTTATTTCCCACTGTTATGATACTTGGCCGTGGCTGCTGTGTAGTTAGAGATTGTGTGTTTGGCATGGATGAACTCAGCTATGGGCATGTATATTGGGAATGTAGGTGTTTATGCACATGTCTCCGTATGCGCTTGGAAGGGCAGCTTGTGTGTGTCGGAAGTGGCGCTATGCAACTCGTAGTCCCATACTTTGGCGGAATGCATGCTTAAAGACATGGCAGGCATGTTCATTCTTCTCTTTTTCTTTCATCAAATGTCTGAACTCATTGTCCTGCACCTGGTTGGGGTCCCAGGCAGGGCAATAAACCAAGATATGCACCATTTTGGCTACTTGATGGTTGTGTGTGGGTACATACACCCAAAAAGGTTTTACCATTACATGAAGAGAGCTTTGGCTTTCTGAGTATCACAAAAGTGTATTGGCTATCAAAAGCACTGAGTGTGTTCAGTGAAAAGATGCTCTATGCCTTTATAGAAATATGACCATCCAAGTTTTGATACCAAGCAAAGGAATTTCAGTTGTTGGAGCTGAGTTATTTGGGATATGTATTTAAGGGTGAGCATGATCATGCATGCAGGTCACTGGGTGGGAAGAAAATGAACGTATTTTGTGGATGCAATATGGTGGTTCATGGCGCACCATGTGGCAAAAGCGCCCCCGCCTACGATATGATGGTAAGTCATGTAATTTAGTTGTGAGAAGAGACAAGTTTTAGACAGGATGATGTCTTGACAGGGACAGAGATCACATGCAAAAATGATATTGTAATAACCATCCATATATCCTCAAAAAAATGACCAATTAGATATCAAATGGAGAAAGGGGTTCCCTCCTTCTAATAAGGGTTTGAAATTATCCTGTAGATTCCGTGAATGGAAAGGGATAGGTCCATATGGGAAATAAGCAATAAAAAGTCTGGATGGAGATATACCAATTGAAGCCATTGCATTTGATAGAAACTTGAACCAATTTTCTTTAGAAATTAATTCATATGGACCATTGATTAATGGATATAGCCAATTAGACAAGGGATCAGGATTCAATTGTCCCTGCAAAGTAGGAACTCCTATAAATCTGGAAAATAAAGTGGTTACTGCTAGTACAAGTAGAGGAAATAGCATTATATTATCTGATTCTGTAGGATTTGGAGTATATCTCCCTCTGGAAGAGATAGTGTCATCTCTTTCCATATTTATTCTGCTGTTTGCAAATAGTGGGATAGGCCTTTTGTTTTTCCTATCCAACTCTTAGATGTTGTTACCCCCAAAACAGGAAAAAATTCTTTGAAGGAATTGGCTCTGAAATGGCCTCCGAAAGTGATGAAATATATATGAAACAGATAAAATGCAGCTAATCCAGCCATGATCCAAGCCAGCCATCCAATAACAGGACCAATTGAGACTAGGCCATCCCGTCTCCGCATTGCTTAGTCAAATTTTTGACCCTCCAAACTTCTATCTTACTTTACATTGGTGGCTGAAAAGTGCTCCTGTTTCTTGTGGTGACACTGTTGCAGGGCTGTATGTTAGCCGCAATACGTATATACGTGCAGGAATTGCTGAGTGGAGGACCACAAACCCAGTGCATTTGGTACATGTTTTTTCTTCTTCCAGTCACCACTTTGGATACACAATGGCTTAAAGCATAGAAATGAACCCTATGTGGTACTAATAACTTTATGACAAAGATATCTATCATGAACACAGCCCTGAAAATTTATTGTGTATGCAAGCATTCTCTTACCATCTTTCACACAAGGAAAGGGGAGTTCAATGTAGAATAGCAAAAGTTCAGAAGATGACCCTCAGCTTTGAGATTTTTTGGGTGTTTTGGATTCTTAGTGCTTGAGATTAGTGAGAGATACTGAATTGTGGATTTGGGTGTGGACAGGTGTGCTATTATAGATACATCCGTTTTTTCACTAATGGAAAGTTTCTTTATAAGGTGTGCAACCTCTTGAAAATCAATCAGGGTGTTAGGCACATGTGTCCAAGATGATGTTAGGTGCTTAGCCAAGATTTATTGTTCTTATTGGTTGTATCTTACTTAAGGTATAAGAGGGAGAAGTTCTGAATACTTGTGACAATAATCTTGTATGGTAATGTCTGGGCATATTATAATATGCTTATCTACAAACCCACCATCCAGAGCTGATGAAACCAATGGGGGAGTTGTGGCAACTAGTCACTGCTATATTCCTGATGTAGGTGAGTCTGGTACTCTGTGAGTGACACATATTGATTAAGACCACACTTATTCTTATTATGTTGGTTTTGGTTTTGCTCTGGGAACTGACAACACTTACCTTCGAAGTGTTATTTCCAAGATTTCTCTGCAATCTCATAGATGTATTCTTATTGGTTATATCGTACTGAAGCTGGACCTGACCTTCAGGAGGAGAGAGTAATTTAGGTGCCAGTGATGAAAGAAGTGGCTCCCTTAGTTCCTCTGTTTCAACTATAGTCTCATGTCCTTTCTGTCCCTAATCCCTCTTGATGTTTGTAATTGTATTATCTCAAGGGCCAGTTCCTCATAGTCGTTGAGGGTTTTAGAGCCTGGGGTAGAACCTGGAAACCATTTGCAGAATCAATTGCATTGACAATCCAGATACTTCCAGAGTAATAGTTTCAGGTGTGATAGATGACAAGTAATGCAACATGAGGCTGAGGGACAAATGCAGGGGGTTAATGAATGACCATGTGGTGACTTTAGCTGTGAATAAAAAACAACTCTGCAATTTTATATTACATTTGTGATATGTAATTGGTGCAGTGTGTTATTGTTATCTGGTTTGATACTTTCCTGATTAAGGGTGAACTGCAACAGACAACACCATTGCGGTTGAAGGAGGTAGCCAAAACCTTGCAAGGGCGACCATCTAAATTGGACAGTGTGTTTGGAGGTCGCTGCACTCTCACAGACACACAGGTCATCTAAGCATGTCTGCATAAGTTCCAACACATGCATGGAAATGTGTAGCAAAGAGCCAATCATAATCTGACAGCAGAATGTCAGCATGCAAATGAGTAAATGGCTTGTGCTTGTGTGTGGGAGCAGGTGGAGGCAGCACTTATTTACCCAGGCAAGAGGCCTACTGTCCTGAGAATTCGTCTCAGGTAGATGTCCTTCAGATTTTGCTATGCATCCCTCCATTTTTAGAAATTTTTTGTGTCCCACCCATTCATCAGGTGGATTATGAGTAACCTGGGATTAGCTCATTGTGTAAATTTGTTTTGTAGGCTACGTGGAACAGTAACTGGAGCCAACAACAGGTTGGATTTGCTTTCCCTTGTGACATGTGGAGTGGATGAGAATGAGATGTCAAGTGGAGCAGAGGTCTTAGATGTGACTGAAGGATGGGAGGAGGATGAAACTCATAATCCAGACATTCCAGCCACCTCACATCGACGAGGCATGGCTGCATTTGAATTTGTCCCCTTTGAAGAGGTATGTTTGAGCTTAATTCTAGTCAATGGAAGAAGTGATTATATGGCTGGCAGTTCATTCAGTTCCTGCCTAAGAAATAGTTTAGATACTTTCTGTCTGTTTAGAACGGTCCTACAATCCATTTTGTGGATCAAGAATTGTCTTTGAACTCACCAAACTTATGTGAAATGGATGCAGGTCGAAACATCAGTTCTCAATCTTCCTGTTGACAAGATGGATTATTATATTCCAGGATGAGGGTTCTATTCATGCATGAGATGGTGTATGAAGCTTGATTGGTGAATCGGATCCATGGTGAGATGTACTATCTTTCAGTTTGGTTGCCTTTCAGTGCTTCATTTGACTGCCGGCTGAACATGGGTTTGCAAGACATGTAGTCTGTAGATGTATATTGCTTATTATGAAATATCAGCAGCCAGGGGCACTGACATCAGGCACTCTGGATCAATTTCTCATCTTGTGGATGGGTAAGAAAGTGTATCTTTTATGTTAGTTGTTGCCAAGAGCAGCCCAGCTATAGATTCCTGAACTACTAGTTTGTGCAACTTGGCTGCAGTATAATGTTCAGTTGCATCTGAGCATTTTATAGAGTAAGCCACAGAGTGCCTCAACATGTGATTAGGTGCTGGTTAACAATCCAAATTCTTTCTACATCCAGAGAGTGGGGTGTCTGACTGTCTCAACAAATCTACCCACCCCTTTGCATTATATGTATCACTTTGAAAGCCCACTTTGTCTGTCTACTCTTCCCTTCCTGTTCTTTTTCTCTCTTATGCTTTTCCTTTCTCTTTGCTGTATTCCCTTCTTTTCGTGGTTGCTTTTTTTGAGCTTCCATTTTTGGTAGCCTAGTCAGCATTATTACTGAGTCGTCCCATGGGTGCCAGATTTGTGACAGAGACTTAGCAAGTGGGTTGATGTCTAACATGGGCCTATACGCCCTGCCAGGTACTGACAATGACAGTGGGGATGTTATGATAGTCACTACTATCCTTGTTGCTGTTGATGAGGATACTGTTGACTTTTTGGATTAGGATACTTGAGTGCTAGCTGACATTATGATGGATTCTTTCCATTGCTTCCAGGAAGAGAGTGGAAACTCAGGATGCAGAAGTTTTATATGAAAGTTTTGCCTATAGTTCTGAGCAGAATATTGTATGCTATCAACAGTTGTGGTTGGTAGTGGATGAAGTCTGAGGTGTGTAATGGCAGCTAGTTATTGCCATTCATGATGATTGATGTTGGTCTGGTACTTTGTGATGGCAATCATAAGGTTTTGACCATACTCATTCTTATCATGTATTTTATGGTTTTGCTTGCTGGAAGTGACACAACAGTTACCTGGTATTCAGAACTTTTCTTTGCAATTTAATAAATATGTTTCTGTTGATGGTCACTCAACATTTAAGAGTCTTACACTGCAGTTCATACCAATGTCCCATTTTTATTCTACTCTCTTATTTTGGGTCTCCTTTCTCCAGCAGTTTGCTGTCTTATGGTGTCTTCAGGTCTGGTGAGAAATATTTCTAACCTTGATTATCAGGTCATCACACAATTATCTATTCTGGTTGACACAAATCAGTAGTGTGGAGGGTACTTGATACTTTGCTAAGATTGATGTATGCAGTGTGAGTGAAAATGGCTCAAAATAAACTATGCTCTTTATGTCCTGGGTTGCTGCAAATTTATATACTCAGATTCTAACCTGTGATGTGCATATGGATCATGTGGTGCACTCAATTTTGAGGAGTTACACAGTTGTGGGAATGGAAACCCTGCATGGTCTGTGGGTTGAGTTATTGTTAGATGGCATATTTACCAGCTCCTTTGAAATGGCTGGCCTAAAAGTAAAACTCAGAAAATCAGGTTACAATTGGTAACCTCGAACTCAAAAGCATTGTTACAATTGTCTAAGAACATAACCAGTGCATGTGATCTTTTAAACACTATAACTTCCTCTTGAGTAAGTAAGAGCATTCAGTCTTCAGTGTTTAGGAAGAAGCTGCACAACTACTGGAAGGTCATTCTGAGACCAGGAAAGGCATGTATTCCCATGCCTCGGAGACCATGCAGGTGACTTGACATGCATGAGACAGCCATAAGATATGGCACAAGAAAGGGTCCCTTCACAGAAAGGCACCCTGAGATTGAAGCAATCTTGGTCACGTCTAACATTCAATGTTTACAGTCTGAGCTGCAATGGAACAGCATGCTTCATAGGTGCCTACACAATCCACTTACCTACCTTGCAACAACAATAAAATATCAGCTTCTAAAGTTACAGGAGGTTGCAACTGAAGGAAAAGAGCATATCTTCTAAATACTGTGCCAATGAAGAATTTGGGAAGCAAACATGGAGACCAGCCATTTTGATATTGAGAAAAACACAATGACCCTCACATTTGTTATGAGTGTATACAGAAAAAAAGTAAGGCTCATCACTTAAGTAGGCATATCTGTTGATGGGGGAAGTGTTCCAACTTCTACATCTTATACAGCATTTTTTTGGGGGGAGATAATTGACCCACATATGAGAAGAGCTACAAGTTTTCAAAAAAATAGGATGTGCTGAATTTAGTCTGAATCTTCCAAAACTATGCAATAGAAGGTAGAAATGTTGATTGAAATACAAGGTTCAGAAGAGTTTGATCTTGCCCTCAGTTCAGAAGCACATGTTTGCAAAAAGAATCTCCAGCTGATCATCAGTTTCTGATGAACCCTTGTACTAAAAGAGAGAATCCATTCTTTGTTGGTAGGTATCATTAAATACCACCTTAATTTCAGCACTTGAAACATTCAACAAATTAAGTTCCAGGATACCAGTGACAGAGCATCTAGTTCAGATGTAAACAAGAGACTCAAAATGCTGTGATGAAAGTGCAGAGCAGGGACTAGGCACAGTAGTGTGGTGGTGAAGAGTGTTGTCTTGTGGCAGAGCTACACCATCCTTCCTTCCCATGAAATCCGAGGGAAATTCTTAAGGATACAGCTACTCCTTAAGAATGGAAGGGAGATTACTATTGCAACCCTCCCACCCCCCTCCCCCCCAAACCCCACTCTTAAGGAGTAACTTAGGTGTAAGAACCATCCCCTTCTTGTGTGCAATGATATACATATGTTTAAGTTCATGATAATATTCATCTCATGCTTTATGGTTTTGGGTAAAGCCCACATGTATGGAATTCCAAAAAGACCATGAAAGTTGGGAGCGGGGTGGGGGGCATCAAAATTTGGGCTTGGGCTTAGGGGTTAAAAATTAGAATATGTTGTTGTGTCTTGGGACCTCAAGACATGGAATATTGGCTTGGGCATAGGTAACAAATTAGAATAAATTTCATGTTTTAGGACCCCAAGTAATCTAAGGTCCATTTTGTCTTGGGCCTTAATCAACCTATGATCAATTTCATCCTAGGCCCTAGATAGCCCATGGTCATTTTGTCACAGTGGCTTGAGCCTTAGGCCACCATGTCCTAGACATCAAGCCACCTTGTCCTGGCCCTCAAGTAGCTTAGGGTTAGATTGCCCAAATTAGATTTCTTTTAATGTTGCCCATGAATGCATACAATTCATTCCTTTTTTACCCAAACATCTTTTTTCATTTATTTTTCCTTTGGGTTGAAGATTTATTTAGGTGGGTATGTACATTAGGTAGATGAATAGGTACATGTAGGGAGGCAACCTATGTGGGTTTGTAGATTGGTAACCCAAGTAAATGAGAAAATAACTTAAGTAGGCAAATAAGTAGGTAAGTAGGTATATTATATAGGTTGGTAAGTAATCAAAAGCCCAAACCCCCCCCCCCCCCCCCCCCCCCCCAAAAAAAAACACCAAAAAAAAAAAAAAAAAAAAAAAAAAAAAAAAAAAAAAAAAAAAAGAAAAAAAAATAAAA
>Ga0116227_10010245_pt1 | contig 16482 bp, 14 predicted proteins | sample S1TSphgellanicum_FD_89693 | JGI IMG/M metagenome (GOLD analysis project Ga0116227, IMG submission 89693) | Host-associated microbial communities from peat moss isolated from Minnesota, USA - S1T2_Fb - Sphagnum magellanicum MG | ecosystem: Host-associated > Plants > Peat moss > Unclassified...
AGAAAGCAGTGGAAGAGGGAGGAGTCGGAGCACGCTCCCTAGCTCACAACACTTTGAGGGGTAGAGGGGCGTGTTGGAGCTCCGGGATGGGACTAAGAAGAGTTGACAAGCTTCACTTAGTCACACGGGCCTGCACACAACCCACACAAAGTGATTAGTGCATAATTGGAACACCCTTGGTGTTAGGACGAGCCACGGGCAACACGGACACACAAGACTCACCACGGCCCGGACTTGGGGGAAGCCACCACCTTCCCCCTTATAGTATATTCTACAGCTTTCCACGGAGGCTACAGCCAAATGGCTATTTTTCCCGGGACTCCTGAATGGGAGTCCCGAAATCCCGCTAGCTAGGATTCCCACGACTTTGGAGCCCCACAACTTTGCGAGTAGACCTCCAATTGAAATGCAGTCTAAAGCAAAGTTGTAGCCCTCGTCCAGAGCTTTCCAACGATATGTGGCACGCCCCCTGCAACTAAGTAAATCGGGTCGATTCCCGACTTTTTGTGGTCATGAGTCAAATTGGTAGTTTGACTCCCGGCCTTTCTTTTGGCCATAACTTGTGTTTTAGATGTCTGAATGAGTAATGCAAGCTCATTTTAGACATCTACGTTCCAAGAGCTTTTCAATGATATAAAGAACGCCAAAAGCCATTGATTTTTGACCCCTCAAATCACTTTCTGAAGTTTTGGAAGTCCACCGGGACTCCATCTCCCAAAGTGGGAGTTGCCTTGGGAGTGTGAGTGTTCACTCCTTCACACTCCCTCACACTTTCTAACACTCCTGGGAGTATGTGATGTGACTCCCGGGCTTCTTCTTGCCTTAACTCCCGGGCTTCCTCTTGGCCCGCACCCTTACGATGCCTTTGCCTTGACTCCTGGGCTTCCTTTTGGCTCACACCCTTGCAAGCCCTTTGCCTTGGTCGCGAGCCCAAGGCTAGGGTTGCGACATATTGGTTGGTTTGATGCAGGTTCGAGTAAGTGAATAACTTGTCACTCTTCCTAATCCCATTTCGGAGCTTCATCATGCCCTTCTACCCCTTCTAGCGCTAAGAGTTGAGAGTGTGCCCCGAGTCTCCCACAATTCTGCAACTTGAGTAACTTAGGCCTAACTTGGGGCTAACTAGGGACTTGGGAGCACGTCAATTACTCAAATCCAAGATTAGAAGGGTTAATATGAAACAACCAAAGTATAATTGAATAAACGTAACCCCATTTTACCTATTAGAATGAACATCAGGTTGAAGGAATTTGAGGAGTTATTATTAGACAATACCTTACTCAAAGTGCAAAATCAAACCTTGGGAGACAAAAACCCCAAATGGAAGGAGTTGTGACAAACTATTTAGGAATTCATAGAAGAGTAAATTCAAAACAGCATGGAGCTAACTTGCTCTGATGAACAAAGTTATCAATTTGAGATGCAAACTTATCAAACTATTTTCCTTGATTTTAAGTACGAACCCTCGAATTTTGTATCTATGGAAATTAGAACCAATAACAAAATTCCAACAACACCATTTGTGGTACAACCTGTTACTAAACTAGTTAGTCCACTAAGAGGTGGAATAGGTTTAGAAATCATACGCTTACTTGTTTAAACTTTTACCATACTTGTTTTAGTGACCATTGTTATTAATCAACTTGTGGAAGGTAATGAAAAATCTGATAGGGAAGAAGTTCAACTTGTTAACCTTTCATTCACCATACTGGATAGTAGATTAGAATCTTTGGAATTCACATCTATTAATGCACTTTTGACCCCACATCAAATAGGTATAGGTCAAGAGGTTACTTTAATCTCAAGTACCTCACATGCTTCAGAGGTATTTACAACACCCATAATGACCTTTGAAGACACAGCTAATTGTCAAAAGACTATAGTGCCAATTGGTCTTCAAATTTTGAGTTAAGTGGAACAACTTGTGGAGATAATAGGTGCTAAACCTATTGAAAAAGTCATCAGTCAATTGGTTATAGAAGGCCAATTTAGCCTAGGACTTTGAGCTAACAATTGGAAGACGAAATGTAGATTTCAAAGGGGGATAATGTCACCTAGATTTGGAAATAGGTGACTTAATAGGTTGATAATGTAAATAGGTTGTTAAACTTAACATGTGTCTTAACCTATTATTTAACCTAACTTGTAGTATTGATCTAACTAGTTATTAAACATGGTAGGTAATGTTACTAGGTTAAGATGATTGGTTGATAGGTCAGTCAACACGTGATCTATAGAACTTGTATTTGACAAAACCAATAGTTGAATAGGTAGTTAGATAGGGTGTATTTTTTTGAAATTTTGGATTGTTAGTTTAAGTACTAGCTAATGATTATTTATAATGGTCATTCATGATTGTTGTATTTTGAAATAACTAGTATAAGAATTAAGAGAACATACCTATTAAAGACTTTTTGAATTTCATTCATGATTATGCTTTTCACTTTTTAATTATGGACCATGGATCATTTTTCTTTCAACCTATTTCCTTCAAACTTGAGCAATTTGTGTACATGTTGGTTTAGGATGTGTAGTAGTTTAAATTTTATTTGTGTATTATATGTACCTATTATTGTTTAAGGAACTTGTTGTTGAAAAATTCAGAGGTAAATTAACCTTGATGGGAATATAAAAACCCATTAACAGAATGTAATTGGATTTCCCAAAAACTTACTGCTTTAAATTGCAAAATCTTGGTTATTGAATCAAAATCTAGCCTTTAGATCCTTCTTGGGTGATACAAAATATAAAATTAAGCCATGTTCCAAATGTTTCACAAGTGGAAAGCAACTTTAATTAAACAGGAAATATACCTCCTCTTGAGTGTCCTTGGAAGGCGATTCCACTCTATTTTTAGTGATGAGTGTTGCTTATTCACAAAATATTCCATACACAATTGGATAGTTAGTAATCATAGATAGGAGAAAGTTATTCAAGAACATTTCCTCCTCTTTGTTAGGCTTTCACCTTATAATGCAATTAACTATATTCTAGTTTCTCTTTACACTAACAAAAAGAAATCATATCATTAGTGTAAAAATTGGAAACCATGCATACTTCAAATTTTGGTATTCTTTATATTGACCATACAATCTTAAGGTTATAATTTAGACAAACTTGAGGTTATAAAACATTTCGCTTCTCTCACCTCTACCTCCAAATTGTGATATGCATCCAAAGTTTGATTTGCACACATCGTAACACCCTATAGAACATGAATTAACTTGTTCAAAAAAGTGACCATGGAAAACATAAAGAAAAATTATCCTTGAGAGACATAAACAAATTGGTGTGTCTAGGCATCTTCCCTCGAAAACTAGGAATTTTAATCGAACTCAAAAAAACAAAAAAAGGTATAGGAATGAGAAAAAGTTTTTCGTGAGCAATGCCCAGGATGGAGCTTCGCCATTGCTAAGAGCTTCTTATTAGAGAGCCCTGGGACCCTATCCAATTGCTTGGCAAATGTTGAAACATTTTCAAGAACTCAGCCTAAGAGGGAGTTTGGCAATCGCCAACCCCTTCCCATGACCCCAGTTCATAACTCCGCTCAGCAAATGTCAAGACCTCTCCCCAAGAACATGGCACCCATCCCCCAAGAACCCACCACCCCACTAACTAAGCTCGAGAATGAATTTGGCCATTGTTGAAACCTTCTTGTGAACCCAACGTGAGAATGAGCTTGGCCATCATTGAAACTCCCCATGCAATCGGCCTAGGAGAAAAGTCGATAGCCATTGCCCACCCCTCCCTATGAGCTTGACTCAGGAACAAGGTCAACCATTGCCGAATCCTCCCTGCAAGTTCGGCCAAGGAGTGAGGATGACCATTGTCGAGACCTCCTAGCGAGCTCGGCCTAGGAGCGGCCTTGACCATTGCTGAAACCTCCCCACAAGCTCGACCTAGCAACCATTGTGCACCATGACTTCAATTCGGCATTAGGTTGGGCCACCATTGCCAGGGTACCATTTACCTTTCGACGGTAGAAAAGGAACACATCTTGGGAATGAAGTTTTTGAAAGCCCATTGCTTGGGAGCTCCCTTGAGTTTGCAAGTGCCATCACTCATTTGAACTTTGGCCTAGGGTCATTGGGGCTCCTCAAATGCATTTCCTTTAACATCTAAAGAAAAAAAACAAAGCATCAAATTGAAGGAGGAAACATAAGCTTACCTCTTGGCTTGTGGTCATTTGTGTTGGAGAATCCTCAACCTGAAAATGAAGAAGAATCACATATTATACACATTGAAACCCTAAGAGATAATTTTTGCAAAAAGTGAACCATAAATATTTGAGAAGTTAACAACTTCCTTACCTCTTCTTCTATTTCTTCCTAGTGTTGTAGCATGAGGTTCCTCCTCCTTGCTTGTGCAATTTCTTTTCTTTTCATGCATTATTTGGAGTTTATCCATAGATAAGACTATTGCCTCCTCTTTGTTTTGGGCTTTCGATGTTGTTTTTCTCTGTTCTTGCATTTGTGTAATCAAATCTATTAGGTATCAACAACACTTCTACCAATTTGAATTTATATTACCTCCTCTTGGTTCGGAAATTATTATTACCATTATAGATGAAAGGACTAACAGTTTATTATTAACCTATAGTTATTATGGGAATATACTTATTATTAACGATGTAACTATTTTGTGATTCCAAGGGAACGTGTAATAATTATGTCAATGATTTTGCCAATATTCCTTAAAGAATTGGTCAAACAATAGTGGAGTGGTTGTAACTTTTACTCGTCCTTCTACACAGTTCTTCAATATTGCCCAATTTAATAAAGTTTGGAAAATCTTAAAATTACAGTTGAAGTGTATTAGTTCACCTAACATGTAATACTGAGTAATTGTGGAAATTTTGGCATGAGAAAGGATGAATGGCTTGCATGGCTATCTATGCGAGTGTTGGTGTTGGGGGAGACTTGGTCTATAAGGTTATTCTTTTTGGCTAAATGTTGAGCAAAAGTTTAAAATATAATTTAAAATTAGATAATTAAATTATTATCAAGGTTTTTTATTGCCAATGTCAAAAATAGTACATTTAGAATCCCTAGAATTTTTTTTTCAACTTTTACTCTATAGTTTAAAATAGTGATGTTTAAACAGTTACAATGGTAAAAAATTGCACTTCATAGAAATTTTAAGCTAGTGTAATCTTTAAGTGAATGGTTGTTTTTTTCACCCCAATTTCATGAATTTGTAATACTTTTGCAATTTGTTCCACCTAAGGAAATGTAATTAAATAATCCACACATGATAGTGCCTATAAAATCTCATTAAAAAAATTTCATCACCTCAAAAAATGGAACCTGGTACCTTCTTCACATTCACAACAATTATCTATTTCATTTAGATACATGCTTCATACTATTGATCTCTAATAAAAATATAATTGGCTTAGGATTAGTTGCCACAATTCCCCATATCAAACAGTATCCCTATCTTTATCCATGCATGGTGATCCCAATGAAGTGTGGTGAAGGCTTAATTAGTTAATCCAAAGATCATATTAAATTAAAATTTTATTGGATAAATTTTTTAACTTACTCCTTTGAAATTTTTTCTTGATGATAATGGTCATCAATGATAAACATATCTATATTTTGCATACATCCCTCCAACTTTTGAAAGTTTTTTCAAAAACATTTTGATTCAAAAAGGGTTTTATCATTTGTGCATTTGAAACATAAATCAAAATATGTTTCCAATATTGTAAAGTGTAGTTCATCTTCATCAACCTGATTTATTTCAATGAGTATAATTATTCATTGCATTTCATGGCAATTGTCCAAATTTCCAATTTCAATTTATCCTTTAGAAGAAAATGTTGCATATGATTTCACAAGCATTTTCATTTTAAATTTCCCCATTACTTATCTCTATTAGACATTTTGTAGGACATTCCTTTCAAAGTAATGTTTTACTTTCCAATAACATCTTTTTTTTTATTGAATTTCCAAATAATTCATGTTTTTTCAAATGCGGCTTGTAGTCTTGTTGGAATGCCCTTTCACTTAATATTAAATAATCCACTTGCAATGTTACATCTGATATTTCAAAACAATTGTGCCCTTGTCACCACACCTTTAGAAATGATAAAATCAAGTTTGACCAACACGTTTGGAAATTCTTACTTTGGAGATTTGTTGCATTTTGTATATATAGACCACATTGCTATGGATGTGTGTTCATTCTATTAATACAGGTCATGATCATCCCCACCATGTTTTTTAAAGATCTCAAAGGGAAATGAATCATTTGAGTAAAATATTTTATTTATTCTTTTTATTAATCCATGTTCACCCATATATGTGGGGTGATGATAACTTATGTGTGTGATGTGTGATATATCCAAATTTCCAATTATTGAATAATTAAATGTGAAATATGCATGTGAGCTTTATCTCATCATAATGTGACTAGCACATGTTCTATTCTCATGTCATGATACATTTGCCATATTTACACATGGTGCATATACAAATTGTTTTAGAGGATGTGCATATGCCACAAATAGCTTAATATGTTCTAGCTTCTCACATGCATATTTCCCTAGAGAATTTGATTGGTGCTTAAATATTAATTGCACATACATTAAGTACATGCTTCTTGCACATATAGATGGTAGATATGTGTGGAACATTCACATGCTTGGTATAATCACATATGTGGGATGTAAATCCACATCCAAATTTGGAATATTTCAAATATTTAAATGTTAGATGCACAAAATCTTTTCTATATGCTAGAAGATTACCACATTGCATATGTGTTGGAATCCCAATGGGTTGTGATTTGTTTACAATATATGATTCTTATATTAATTATGTTTTCCCATGAAAATGCAATTTTGTTTTTGATAGAATATATCCTTTTATTTATGTTGATTTATGGCATCCAATTTTGAATGAAATATCTTGATTTTGTTGGGATCCCATTAACTGTGTGCTTATTACTTTTTGTTTGCGACATGTTCTATTTCCAATTAATTCTTGTCCTATTAAAATCATGCCAGTAGCAGTTCACATGATTCGATTAATCTATGTCAGAGTTGTGACTTTGGAAATCATCATTGTATTCTGTATTAACTACTTCCTTTACACTTCTTTCTATGGTCTTCCACCCATCTCTTCGTTTCTCTATTTCTTTTGAGATTTTAAATGAAGCCAGATTGATTCATCATTATGTCATTGGCAATTCCCATAAGATTAACCTCATTTTTAATGTCCTATTACCATAGTCATTCTTGTGGTGATGGTATATTACTTTTTTGTTTCATGTCTTTTCAAATGAAAATATGTCAAATTGTGGTTATTGGTGATCAGGGAATCAATTGAATGCCAAATTTTTTCGATTGTTCCACACTTTTTAACTCCTTTCAACAAGTCACTTCATTTTTCATTTGTTTCCTAGTTTCGAGAACAATTATGGAATTCAAGTAATGGAATCCAACTAGGGTCTTGAATTATGGTGGTTTTAATTTGATCACCTCGTTTCACTTTTAATATTCTACCTAGAATCCCATAATCTCTGGCTACAATAATCTTTTAGTGATTATTTTTTTATGTGCGTCAAATTGACGTTGTTCTTTGTCCGATTCCATATTCATCCTACTTCTTTTTTTAAACATATTGCCAAGTTTATTTTGATATGCATTCTATTTGTTGTCTTCCCCATTCCTTGTCCTCTATAACATTCAAATTCATGCTTTGCATTTTATTGCATTTCATTCTATGTTTCCTTCTTTCTTTTTCATTACTATTCGTGTGTCCTTGGTAACATGGTGACATTTCATGATGTTGGACATTCAAAGCTAACATTCATGCTGTCGATGATTTAAGGACAACTTTAGTCTTTGAACAATGTTTGTGTGCTATGTTTTCTTTTTAGCTAAGATCCTTGCATGTATCCAAGGATGTTTCATGTGATTCTAATAACTTGGTCTTAAATTTGTTGTACTAGATTCCTATGACCTCCTCTCAAGGGAGACAATGGGTGGTTGGTTGTGGGTGTCATTGCATTGTTGGCGATAGTCTTATTCATAACCTTCAAGAAACAATCTTGATGCTAAGAACAATAAGGTCTATGGTCAAGATTGTGAAGCAAAAACATGAAATTAGCAACATTCAACTTCTGTTTTTAAACAAACCTTCTTCATATGTTTTCATTGAGTTGTTTGATTCTTCCTCAAGTAACAACTTGATACCCCATTCTTCATCCACAATATCACCAAATTTGATTTCTCAATTTGGTTCCTTATAACCATAGTCTCCATCGTCATGGCTGTTTTCCACCTTGTCATCACAACCTTCCACCTTTTAAAAAAAAAATTAATCCATGGTTTCTTGCTTATGTGTAATGGCGCTTCTAGGATAGAGCTGTAATAAGCTGTGGAATTTGGATTATGACAAAATACCTATTCAAAAATGGTCAATTGTTTTTGATGGGGATGTTTTGTTTGAATTGCTGCCTTTGTTTCCCAATGTTCATGGCTCTTCAAAAATGCATGGCATGGATAGAAAAAACAATGGCCATATTTGGTGTAAGGTGATCACCACCAATATTAAAAAATAGTTTTGGGTTAAACTTCAGGAAGTTTTTTTGCTTAGGTCACCTGTATTGTGTGCATAATGATTGTGAGAACTTTGTGTGTTCTGCCTTTCGCAATGAAACCTTTTGGTGCCATGAGAACATTCATATTCCAATTGTAGGTCAAATGCAATTAATTTTGTCCGCTTCCTTACTTGATACAGATTTTGTCATGTTCTTGGACCCTTTGTGTTGTTGGTTATAGTGGGAAAATCAATTATGTTGTGCATAAATTCTAATCTTTGTCGAGAGCGACAATTCATCTTGGGGTACACAACCATATTATTACAGATGGTAAGTGTAACGAGTTTTTGGAGGAGACTAGAAGGTTGATTGCAGAGGAGGTCGTTTGCATGCTTGATGTGAAGATGTTTATAATTTCCATGAGTGTTAACAAGACCTTGGCTAGGCATTTCTTCAATGATTGTAGTTATGGCATAGTGGAGCTTTTCAAAGGTGAATAGTTAGAGCACATCCAAGATAAGTTCTATGAATTGAACTTTCCCAACGTTCGTAACCTCGTTGCTACTTTCAAGCATTGTCTATGTGGTGGTTACATTGATAACATCTTTGAATTAAAGTCTAAGAGTCAATATGACTACATCCAAGAATGTTTGCTTCCCTAGACAAGTTTTTGGACAAAAGGTGTTCATTTTTAAGATGTCCATAAATGGTGTGGGGAGTGGAGTGAGTCTTGTCACAAGAATGTAGCCTACAAGCCAATTGGAATGTAATCAAAATTGTTGTTGATCAAGGGACCCCTTTGTGAAGGTGGTTGATAAGGAGCCCACATGTCTATTCCATTGGACTCAATCGTTTGATAGGCACACCAAATGATTGATCAAACCTAAATTTCAAGATCAACACATCTGTCTTTGTCACCAATACAAGGGTGCAAAATCCCTCAGGTAGGCTAACAGTCTATATATTTTAATTTGTTATTGATGGCTTTCGTTAGGGGGCTACTTCTAAGGTACGTGTCCATGAGTTTGGCAATTGGTTTAACTTCTAGCATATCCGTGTCAAACAATGGGGAAGGTTCATCGTCCATGTGAGTATTTCATTTCTTAGCTTTTTATGACTTTTTTTTCTTTTGTTTACATTCAAAACAAGAATTCCATTTGCTCTTTAATTCCATTTGCACTCTTGCTCCAACTCTGTTTGACATTTTAAATTTTGTTGACATTTTCTTTCCTTTGAGTTGCAAAAGTTCAATGATGGGGAGTGGGCGGACATGCCCACTTGCAATTTGGTATAAACTATGCATAACATCTAGTTACAGTAATTGGGAAAATGGGGCACTTGTTTGTACACAACGACATTCGATGATTATGTTCGTGCTTTCAAACAATCTACATTGTATAGATAATACTTGCAAGGTGGTTCACTTGGTCATGGACCCAAAAAGAATGAATTGTTGTTGAAGAGGGCATAAGGATTAATGATCTTATTAGACTTGTGGCCATTGTGGCAAATTACACATTTGGGTCATCTTTGACAAATTGCCTTCCACGCCTCTAAGGAGAATAGGTGTTTGGTTTGCCAAGCGACTTGCTAATTGTCCTTTAGGTGCAAACAAAGATTCGCATCATCTTGATTGTGTGAATTTTTCTCATCCATGGGTAACTGTTCTTGTTGTTGAACCCAATATTGTGGAAGATGTACAAATTCAACAATCGCCATTTGGTTCTAGTAATTTGCTACCTTTGGTATCTTGAGGTGGCCTGGAGTTGAAGGAAAGTATTTGTGTTGATGGCCAGTGGTGTATTCAACACTACCCACCCAAATTTGCAATTCAATGTTTTGCACTCCAAAAAACCATGGTGTTCAAATGTAAAGCAAGGATCAACCTTTACAAATCAATAAATGGAACTACTACTCCATGTTATTCATGTTTCTAGTTTGAATATCATAGTGGATCACACGAACACCATAAACACTAGTTTTGTCTTGATGACTTGAACCATTGTGTGGGTGAGACAACTTGAAAATTTGTAGTTGCTAAGCTTGCAGTTCCAACCATATGGCCCATCTAAGAAGGTATTAATTTGACCCAAAAGGAGGTAACAACTCTAGAAGAGGCAAGGTTTTCCTTTGATTGCTTGCTTAAAAACAATGTTTGAAGTTTATTTGGCTTGCAATTTTCTAGTTCAAACAATCCCATGTGCATGTCGTGAGTTGTCACATCTTTGTGAGGTCATTTGGTGCAAGTTGTTGGCCTACAACTTGTGGTGGCAAGAAGGTGAGATGGCCTTCCATGTTCAAAATAACACATCACATCAACAATTGGGAGGCTAGCAAGTTACTTTTCCAATGCACTATTTTATGCAATGTAAACATGTGTATCATGTCTTGTAGATGATTATGTTCTATGGGCTCATGAAAGAGTTCATTCATTACTGCATGTGGAGTTGGGATGAAGTTTAACGTTTATTAAAACATTCTAAAGCCTTTGGACTTTAGTGATAGTACATAACAATTGCATTTGTTTCAAATCAATTATGTTTTTCTCATTCATCAAGCTTGCTGTACTTGCCTCCACTATGTAAGAAGTTTAGTTTCAAGTTGCGACTAAACAATTTTTTATCCACTATGTATTATTTCAATCATTCTTATGAAATGTATATGTTTTTTTTGTTCTAATGATTATACATAAGTGGTGTGGCATCAAAGTATGTGACTTGATAAAACTGTATACAATTTATTTGCAATAAACCCATTAATAGTCATAATGTGCTTTCATGTATGTTGTTTTATTCTATAGAATATCGTAATACCTTACCATTGTAACACATGTTTGTCGAAGAATTAATATATTTATTAATTTAAATTCATTAAATATTTCTCAAACATGTAGTTTATCATCATTTCAACAATTCTAAAAATATTGAAAGTATTATATAAAAGCCTTAGATATTTGGAGCATTCATTGCACTAGGAATGATAATATGCATCTTTGTGTTTTTTTTTACTTCAAACCTTCACATGATGCTATTGTTGATAATTCTGTTAATTAAATCTATGTTTAGAGTCAATAAATCATTATTGATTCCCTAAAAACTCACACATGTGATGTGGCAAAATATTCCACACCTTGTCATGGAATATTTTGCCACGTCATATGTATTATTTCCACATGGTAGACAAATATATTAAGAATATTCCATGACATGGCATGGAATATTTTTTAAGATTCCTTTTTGCTCATGTTCATTTCTTCATTTGCTCATTTGTTAATGTCATTGCCAAAAAAGGACAAACATGATTAGGATCACGACTCAATTGGAGAACTAGGAGGAACTAGGAGCTAGGAACCAAAGGAAGATGAACATGATCAAGGAAGAACCATTAGGAATTAGAAACTAGGATGTAGAGGAAGACGAACATATTCAAGGTCATGAACCAATCATAACTAGGAGCTAAGAAGAGCCAAGATGAACCATGACCGAGAAACCAAGCATAAAGGAGGATGAACATGATCAAGATCATGATGATGGGGGGATTGGGGGCTCCAAAAGAGGATGAACATAATCAAAATCACAACAAGGAAGTTGGGCCCACATCTGATGACAATCACTAAGAGGTGGACTATGATGGAAAGAGGGGTTGGACCTACATTTGAATGTTTAGGCGATGAAAATCATGATGAAGACCTTCTGCACACCATCACCATCGCTTGCACAACACAAGGTATAACCAATATTATATTTTTTTCAATAGAAGAAAACAAATTTGTAACAAACACCACTTAGGATTGAAGACGAAACCCAAATGAAATCTCATGGAGATGATGATGATCAACCAGTCCTTGGCACTAATGCCTAGCTACAACCAACAAACTCCAAAGTTTGACCATCCAGAATTCAAACTCCAAACCAAGGAACGTTGATATCCAAAACCCAAAGTGAGGTGTAGCACCACGTGGAAATTTAGGGTTGGAAAACATAGGGTTTTGTATGACAAGAATTTTCTTCATTTTTTTGTGAACGTTGATTTTGGAAGCAGATTTATGATGAACCTTTTTGCATTATGTAACCAACAAGTTTCATTCCCATTCCATTCGATCAAGGGTCAAAATTTGTCCATATTTCAATTGTTGACACCTCTTTCATAAGGCAAAACATGTTTGGTTATTAGGATGACAAATGTTTGTTCTAGTTTTTTTTAGCAAGTTCACCCCCCTTCATTTGGGGGAGCATATCTTGGTCATTCCTTGACTAAATCACACAATCTAAACATCTATGAATGCGCCTAGAGATGGGGTACAAATTCTTTTGAAACCCTAACCCCAAAAAATCAACATATCTAACACACACTTCTTCACTGAGTCTTTATATGTTTAGTCATTGGCCTATTTACCCTAGTATTAATTAAAATCAATGTTTTTGATATACCCCATGACAAGGGTATATACAAAATGTTAATTTATTTACTCAATGAATAAATGTATATTACGATTTTTTTCATTAGGGTAAGGTGTGGGTAAATTTTTTATAATTTTTGGTACATGGGTATGGTTTGGATGCCCCTTATAATATACCCTTGGTTAGGATTGAAAATAAATAAATAAATGGTAATTTTTTTCTTATTTAATAAAAAATGAGATATTTCACACTAAATTTTTTATTTAGACAACTTTGATAGGCCTAAATCTAGTGGGACAATGCACACATATGATATCAAATTTTAATAATAAAATTATGTAAAAACATTTCAATTTTACTCGTAAACATACATAAAATGAGAGACCATTAAGATCAAATTGGACAACATGTCATTTACCTTATTAAACATAAATGCAAATCTGAAAATAAAAATTTATTATATCAACAAGCTCAACATAATGATTTTCAAACTTTTAAATCTAATTAAAAAAATTTGCTTCACCATCCCCCAAGTCCTCAAGAGTCACATTCTTTCTCAATATAAAACACCTTGCACAACAATCAAACATATGATTGGCAACAATTTTAAGGTTTAGGTTGGGGTTATAAGGTTTAGATGAGGTTTACCCTAATGATATTTACCTAGGTTTGAAAACATACCCAATTTTGGGTATGAGTATTTGTGAAATATATCCAAGGTTATGAAATGAATATATTTTTCAAATTTTTATACCTTTCAATATACATTTAATTAAGATATATAATTTTTTGAAATAATAAAGCAAAATTAATAATATACCCTACATGTACTTGGTAGGTATACATGATATACTTGCACAACACTGGTGAAAAGCCTTCAAATGCAACCTGAAATAACATTTTGATGTACTTGGAAATTTATTTCAACACTTCAGTTACAATAGCATAGGGGTTCATTTTGTTTTTGAAAAACATAAGGACCTTGTAAGGTAAAACAACTCATGAGCGTTCACTTAAGCACTTAGGACATGTTGGATCCAAGGGGAGGGCTCCATTGTTTTTAGTGTCCAAATGAAACTTGAACCCTTCCTATTGGTGCATCTAATGCACTAAAAATTGTCAAAAGAAAATTAGAATTGGGAAAGTTACGGGTCCCCTAAAGTAGAGGGGGTCAAGAACTCAAAAAAAACAAACCATTGAACATTACAAAGCTGGTTCCCAATCACCCAAAAAAATCATTGTATATTTCTTTGTTGCTATTAGAGTTCAAACATGATTTGTAGAATTGAAGGTGGTGCTCCTATAACACTTTAAATTGCTTAAAATGAACAAGAAATGATGAAGTTAGAAGCTTTGAAAGTAGGACAGGTCCAAAGAGAAGAAAAAAGAAAAAAACGCATTTTGTGAGTTGGAAAGCTTATTTTTTTTCTTGCTATTTTTCATTACTCCTTTTCATTTGCACTTCAAAGATGATTTCTAGAGCTTGAGGTAGCGTTCTCATAACATTTTAAATCAGTCACAATGAAGCACATATGACGAAGATCTAAAGAAGTGATTGGTGATAGGGTAGCGATCAATGATGGGCAGTTCTACCCTAGTACTTTTACTTTCACAAAACCCAGCAAAAGCAAGCAGGGGATGGGCCCACCTAGAAGAAAAGACATGAGGCACCATACATACCATCTGTCTTCTGTTTTCTGAAAGATGTACAAGTTTAACAAGAATCTCATGGAAGCCGCCTTGTGTTTGATTTTCTTTCTTGTTTCTTGTTTATGAGTGGAAATCCAAATTTCATGAATGGTTTCTCTATCCATATGATACTGAATGTGTATGTGAATGGCAGGTAATATGGGGGTTTATGTGTAAGGTCGGGGCATTCCAAAGAAAGGCATTTTGGGAATGTCCCTGACTTATTTTGAGAATGCCTCAACCCCTAGGCTTTACCTATTGTATGGGACTGCTAGAAATTTTTTTAGTGTATGTTGAGGATGCCCTAAATTGCAGAATGGGATCTTATAGGGATTCCCTGCAAGACAATCTTGTAGAGGATTTCCTGCAAGACAATTTCAACTCGAAATTTTACCTGTTCTTACTTAAAGCAGGAGGCTATCATAAACCTAAACACACATTTGATCATGAGGCATAGGAAGTGGATGGTTCTTAAACCTAATCATTAAGAGTGAGAGAGATCTTGTAGGCTTGTAGGCATAAGATTCCTCGCACTCTTAAGGAGTAGCGTAACATCCCTTCCCTTTTCCAGTAGTCCAGTCATGGATGTGAAGTGCTCTCCAAGTACTCAATGAATTTTGTCCAAGTGCTCCTCAAGCGTAGGGTAACTCCTCAGGCCATGGGCATAATTGGAGTAAGGGCCCACATGAGGTGAAGCTAAGGCAGTCCCAATTCCAATAATGCCCATGGCTGAAGACTTTACACAACATAAAAATGGATGTGATGGTAATATTTTTCAATTATGATATTTGGCGGATATCACAATAAAAAATGAAAAAGTAATATGATCATTTCAAAAAGCAAAACACCCACAAAGGCGAGCATTTCACTTTCTGAAATGCCCGCTCATGGCTGACACCAGATTAAGTCAGGTAAGGTGTCCTCCATTTACACTGCTGGAAATGGTGGAGGTTTTTATGTTGTTTGAGGGCATGGAAACAAGCCTGGTAGCCCATGTTCTCAAGCCCAAGCACAATATATAACCCCCAATGTGACCTGTCGTTTGTCACATAAAAAATCTGACCTAATTTGAATCTGTATCACTGGAAGAACATTGTAGATTTGTGAGGTGCCTCAGAGGCATGCTTCGTCAGGTATCTCCAAATAGAGAACAAATATTAGGTTAGGTTTTGATGGTTATAATGGGCTATACCCGGATCATTCATGCAATATTTAATTCCCTGAGAATTTTCAACTCAGAAACCACCAAGTGGATATTAGCTCTTTCTGGAACACAATCTTGAAAGTGTAACAGGATGCCAGTATCTCTCCAGTACCTAAACCTGCAGTTGTTGGCATCTATTTACAATGCAAATAACAGCAAGGAGATGAAGGAAATTTAGGGTCTCCTGCGTGCCTAGCGACCTACCTCTTTTTACTTTCGACCCATATAACGCAAAGCCAGGCTATGCCCTGGGGGTGCTAAAAAAACTGGGGATGAAACGAATAACCCCGATTCACAGAGGTACGCACGGATGTAGGACTGGTGTTCCAAGTTTGCACTTTCCACTTCCCGACTTACCTTTTGTTCGTGACCTGAATGACTTTTAGCTAGCACACTCACATGGAAATACTCCAAAAATGCTGTTAATACTTGTGCAGTATTCTGTAATACAACTACTTTCTTTATCTTCGTCATGCAGACAGCGGTACTTAATAAAAGTTCAATTGCTACTTTCTTGTTGCAATTTTCTCACAGAAAATAATTGGGGGGCGGGGGGAAGCGCCGGGGCGGGGGGGGGGGGGGGGAGCAGGGGGTAATAAACCAACAACTCATCCCCGGGCCAAATAAAAGAAGACAAAT
>Ga0116227_10010246_pt1 | contig 16481 bp, 14 predicted proteins | sample S1TSphgellanicum_FD_89693 | JGI IMG/M metagenome (GOLD analysis project Ga0116227, IMG submission 89693) | Host-associated microbial communities from peat moss isolated from Minnesota, USA - S1T2_Fb - Sphagnum magellanicum MG | ecosystem: Host-associated > Plants > Peat moss > Unclassified...
CATCCTATTTGTTGTTGAATTCCAGCACTCCGCAGCAGGGCGCTTTGCGCCAAGCTATCGACATCCAAACGCCATCAGAGAGCCTACGTCCGCAATGAGCTTACCCCGAAAATCCTCCCGAAATGGCACCCGCGGCTATGCCCATTTGGTCGAGATCGATGTTCCGGTTGCGCGCGTATGGCGCGCCTTGACGGATCCGGGATTGATCCGGATCTGGTCGGGACAGGAAGCGGAAATCGATCCTCGCCAGGGCGGCTCTTATCGGATCGGCAAACGCGGAGCGGGATCCCGCGAAGCCCATATCGACATTTTTGACGTGAACCGCCGCCTGCGGCTCATTTATCTCAACAACGCGGATTGGCCGGCGGCCGACAGCGCCTGCGTCGACGACTTCATCATCGATGCACGCAAGGAAGGTACCGCCTCCCTGCGATTGCTGGGTTCCGGCTATCCGGAGACCGCGGAGTGGGATCCGAGCTACAAGAAAATTCGTATGGGATGGGAACGCTTCTTGGCGCGCATCAAGGTGACGCTCGAGAGTCCGCCGGTACCGAAGAAGCCCAAGAAAGTGGTTCCCAAAGATCCACCCTTGCCGGGTCTCGATTACTGATTTGGCGTACGCTTAACAGTTATTGAAATAGCGAGGAGTCGAATGCTCGGTTTTTTTGTCCGCGGCGTTATCGTGGCGCTTGGCCTTTGGTTGGCAACCGCCTGGGTCAATGGCGTGTCGATCGATACGCCGCAGACCTTGTTGCTGGCAGGTCTATTGCTCGGCGTCGTGAATTCCGTGATACGCCCGATCGCCATCATACTCACCCTGCCGATGACCGTGGTCACGCTGGGTCTGTTCTTGCTGGTGATCAACGCCGGCATGGTGGCGCTGGTCGCTTGGATGTTGCCCGGCATGCATGTCAACGGATTCGGCGCGGCATTCTGGACTGCCATTCTGGTGAGCTTGGTCAGCATGATCGGCTCATGGTTCGTCGGCGGCAGAGGCCGGGTCGAGGTTTACAAGAAACGCTAGGCGGCCCGGCCTAAGCGGCGCGGCCTACGCGGCCCGGCTCAACCGACCGACCCACGCATATAACGCGTACACGGACGCGATGAATGCAATCCCGCCGATCCACACCGCGGCATTCGCAAAATTCGCGCCCACCACGGCCAGCGGCGCGTCCTTGCCGGAGAACACGACCACGGCGGCCAATACCACGCCGATCAAGCTCTCCCCGACGATCATGCCGGAGGCCAGCAAGACACCCAGTTGTTTGGTGAAATTGGGTTTGGCGCCTCGATCGGCATGCCGTTCATAAAAGAATCCGACCACGGCGCCCACTACGATGATGAGAGTGGTCGACATCGGCAGGTAGATGCCCATGCCGACCCCGAGCGGCGGCAGGCTGGCTTTGGATGAGCGCTTCAAGAGTTCATCGATCACGACGCAGAGCACGCCGACGATGGCCCCTGCCCCCATCAGCTTCCAATCCAGGTCGCCTTGAATCACGCCTTTGGCCAACGCCGAGAATAGCGCCGCCTGCGGCGCCGGCAACGCATGGACCGGATCCGCGCCGGGTGCACCGGCGTAGCCATAAGCTTTCTGCAGCAGGTTCAAGATCGGTGGGATGACCGCGGCGCCCGCCACCACACCCACCAACAGCGCAACCTGCTGGCGCCACGGCGTCGCATCGACCAGCTGCCCGGTCTTAAGGTCCTGAAGATTGTCGTTGGAAATCGTCGCCGCAGCGAAAATCACCGACGTGATGAACAGCGAGAATGCCACCAACGCAGGCCCAGCCGATGCGGGCAACAAGGGTTTGGCCACCAATGCCAACAACAGTGCGGCGCCCACCACCACCACGATGCCCACACCCGACAGCGGGCTGTTGGAAGCACCGATGAGCCCGGCCATGTAGCCGCACACGGCGGCGACGAAAAAACTCATCAGTGCGATGTAGGCCACGCTGCCGATGATCAGCAGCGGCAATTGGCTGGACAAACCGCTCGCGGAGGCGATGCTGCCGAGCAGCCAGGCAATTGGCAGCATGCAAGCGGCGGTGATCAACGCGACGATGCCGATGGGGATGTCTTGTTCGGTGAGTGGCAACGTGGCTGCGTGACCGGCGCGCCGTACCTTGGAAGCCGCCATCGCCGCTGCCAGTCCGGAGGTCACCGGCTTGACCAGTTTGATCAGGCTCCAAAATGCCGCGATGGCAATGGCACCCGCGCCGAGGAAGCGTACTTGATGGCTCCACACACCGGTGGCGATCGCCTCGATGCTGCCCGTGCCTGGGTGCAGGCTCGACAGATACGGCACTGCACCCATCCAGGCGATCAAGACGCCAAACAGCATCGCTGCGCCCGTCCACAAACCCACCAGATGTCCCACGGCGAACAACGCAAATGACAGGCTGAAATCGTAGCCGGATACGGCGTTCTTGCTGCCCACGCGAAAGTAACCGAGCACGTCGCTGGCGAACAGCTGAGTGGCGACCACCAAGGCGAACAGTGCCGATGAGATGCTGCCCACCATGATGGACTTGAGGCCCGCGTTGCTCGCCGCCGCGTCGGCGGGATCAACCACCGCGTCGCCCTTGGCGCCGACTTTGAGCACTTCGGCACAGGCCACACCCTCGGGGTAAGGCAGGTCCGAATGAGTCACCAGAGCGCGCCGCAGCGGAATCGAATACATCACGCCCAAGATGCCGCCGAGCGCGCAGATGATGAACGACGTCCAGTACGGAAATCCGTTCCACCATCCGATCATCACCAGGCCGGGCAGCACGAAGATGATGGAGCCGAGCGTTCCCGCCGCGGAGGCGACGGTCTGCACGATATTGTTCTCCTGAATGGTCGATCCTCGCGCGCCGCGCAATATCGCCATGGAAATGACGGCGGCGGGGATGGACGTGGCGAAAGTCAGTCCGGCCTTCAGACCGAAGAAGACATTGGCCGCCGTGAACACCAGCGTGATCAACACCCCCAGGATCAGGGCGCGCAGCGTGAGTTCCTTGCCCATGAACATCCCTCGAAACTATCTCAAGGCCGCAGCTTACTGGGTTTTCGGTTCAGCGAGGGTTTTTGGATCGGTGAGACTGCCGCCCGGCAGGGTCAAGATCGATACGCCCACGATGATGATCACCATGCCGGCGAGCTGAACCGCGGACAGGTGCTCATGCAAGAACTGCCATCCCACGAATGCGGCGATCGCCGGATTGACATAACTGTAGGTGCCGATGACCGACGGCGTGGCGTTCACCGTGAGCCATCCGTAGGCCGCATAGGCGAGGCAGGAGCTGAAAAATATCAGGTAGCCCATGGACAACAGTCCGGGCCACTGCGGTGAGAAATGTGCGGCGTCGCCATGCGCCAACCCCACGCAAACAAGCATCAGACCGCCCACCAGCATCTGCATCCCCATGAACATCAACGAGCTCAAGCGCGTGTCGATGCTGCGGTAGTACAGCGTGCCTAGCGACCAAGCCAAACTACCGCCGAGCACGGCGAGCTGTCCAAGCGCGTCCAGCCGGCTCAAAGCTTGGCGGGGAATCAGCATCAAGACCGCGCCCACGAAACTGATCGCAAGGCCGGCAATCGCCGAACGCGCGAGAGGGTGACCCCGAGGCCCGAACACGCCGAGCCCCGCAATCCAAAAGGCCGACGTGGCCGTGAGCAGCGCCGCCTGACTGCTTGGGATATGCGTGAGACTCCAGGTGCTCAATCCATTGCTCGCGAACACCATGAAAAATCCGGTGATGGCGGCGTGGCGCCAATCGATGACTCTCGCGGGTATCGCATCGCCGCGATACAGGCCGGCGATGGCCATGAGAACCGCGCCGGCACAGGTGAAGCGGATGCCGGAGAACAGGGCCGGCGGTAAATGGGTCACCGCGATTTTCGTGATGAGAAAGCTCGATCCCCACACGATGTAGACCGTGGCGAGACACAGCGTCAGCTTCGCGGAGTAACGGGGGTCGCGCAATCTCTATTCGATATTGCCCATGAGCCTTTTGACCGGTCGGCTGATGATGAGCAGCAAGGCACCCAGGCCCACCATGCAATACACCAGCGCCATGTACTGGCCCGGCATCGCGGCGAGATTCTGCGCGTCGAATTGACCGGCAACCAATCCGGCAAGCAGATTGCCCAGCGACAGGGACAAGAACCACATACCCATGATCTGGCCAGTGAGTCGTTTCGGCGCGAGCTTGGTGCTGTAGCTCAAGCCCACGGGGCTCAAGCAGATTTCACCGAAGGTGTGCAGCAAGTAGGTGACGATCAGCCACGTAGGCAGCACCTTCGACCCGCCGGCCACCAATTTGGCCGCCGCCGCCATCACCAAGAACCCGGCGCCTATGAGGATAATTCCGATGGCAAATTTTGCGGGGGCGGACGGATTCAAGTGACGTCGCGCCAGCGCCAGCCAGCCCCAGGCGAGCAGCGGCGAGAAGATGATGATGTACACGGGATTCAACGACTGGAACCATTCGGTGGGAATCACGAAGTGAAGCGCATCGATGGTGCGGTCGGTGTAGCGCTCGGCAAAAAGATTGAGAGACGAGCCCGCCTGCTCGTATCCCGTCCAAAACAACACACTGCCGAGGAACAGCACGATGAGCACCACGGCACGCTTGCGTTCCTCCTGGGACAGCCCGGCGCCGAACAGCAGATACGCGAAGTACAACAGCGCCATGCTGACCATCACGACGCTGGCGGCTTGTGCCACCGTGTTGGCTTCCAAGGGAATCCATCCCAACGCGCAGGCAACCACGATGGCGCCCAACACGGCACAGGCAATCAGTAAGGCCGGCCAGGGCTTGCGCGACGGGCGTTGCGCCGAAGCTGGCGCCGTGAATTTTCCCGCATCGCCGAGAGACCGCTGCATCAGATAGAACTGCAGCACGCCGAGCGCCATGAAAATGGCCGCCGTCGCAAATCCCGCGCGCGGACCGAAATACGCCGCGGCTGCGCCGGTGACGATGGGACCGGCAGCCGCCCCGACGTTGATGCCCATGTAGAAAATGGTGAATCCCGAATCCAGGCGCGCACCGCCTTCGGGATACAACTCACCGACGATGGCGCTGACGTTGGGCTTGAGCAATCCCACCCCGAGCACGATCACCAGCAAGCCGACATAAAATCCACGGGGGCCGCCCGCGATGGCCAACAGTACGTTGCCCACGGTGATGAGCAGTCCGCCGGCGATGACGGCAGTGCGGGCTCCGGTGATCCGGTCGGCGATCCAGCCGCCGGGCAGTCCCGTGAGATAAGTTCCGGCCGTATACAGGCCGTAGATGGCAGCCGCGGTTTTATCGTCGATGCCAAATCCACCGCTGCTCACGGCGGCCGTGAGGAACAGTATCAGTACCGCGCGGATTCCGTAGTACGAAAAGCGTTCCCACATTTCCGTGAAGAACAGCGTGGCGAGGCCACGCGGGTGGCCGAAGAACGTCGCGGCCAACTTCAGGCGCCGTCTTGCTGCTGCGCCGCCTGCTCCGCCGCCTCTTTTTCCCGCGCCGCTATTTTATCTTTGAGCAGTAGACCGGCCATGATGATCCCTATTTCATACAGCAAGTACATCGGCACCGCCATTGCACTCTGCGACACTGCATCCGGCGGTGTCACGAAGGCGGCGAATATGAATATCCCCAACAGCACGAATCCGCGATTTTTCTTCAGCGTCTTGATTTTGACGAAGCCTGTCCACACCAATAATACCGTAGCCACCGGCACTTCGAAGGCCAAACCAAAAGCCAGCAGCAGTATCATGACGAAGTCCAGATACGCACTCATGTCCGTCATCATCTGCACGCCATGCGGCGTGGTTGCCACGAAGAAACTCAGCATCACCGGAAACACCGCGTAATAGGCGAAGGCGGCGCCCATGTAGAAGAGCACGATGCTGGAAATCAACAGCGGCACGGCGAGCTTCTTCTCGTGCTTGTACAGGCCCGGCGCCACGAATGCCCACGCTTGATACAGCACGAAGGGAATCGCGATGCCGATGGCCAGCACCAATGCCAACTTGAACGGCACGGTGAACGGCGCCACCACGCTGGTGGCAATGATGGTCGCGCCGGCCGGCAATTTATGAATCAGAGGATCTGCCACGAAGGTGAACAGCTGGTTCATATAGAAGGCGCAGGGCACGAAGCAAATGCCCACCGCAAGCATGGCCTTGAGCAGCCGGTCCCGCAGCTCCAACAGATGCGAGATCAGTGTACCTTCGGCGAGTCCGCCCGGTTCGCCGGGCTCAACCATTGCCCGTTTTTGAATCTGGTGGGGCTGGGTGCCAGTCAGCGCCGTGCGGCGCGGCGGCAGGGGCAGAAGAATAGGCCGTGCTCTCTACCTGAGCGGGCGGCGTGGCGGGCTGAGCCGGCGTGGGTGGCGGTGCGACTGCCAAATCGTAAGGTGCGGGAGGCTTAGGCGTCGGCGTGTTGTTGGGTTTGCTGACTTTCATCAGCTCATCGGCGTTGACCTCGCGTTCGAGCTGCTCGGTCAATTGCCGCGCCATCGCGCGCGCGCGACCCATCCAGTTGCCGACTTGCCGCGCGACCTTGGGAAGCCTCTCCGGCCCAAGCACGATGAGTGCTATCGCCGAGGTGAGCAGTATCTCCGAGAATCCAACATCAAGCATGCGGCATCAGGCGTTGGGTTTGGGCGGTACCTTCGCCTCGGCTTCGCGAGACGCAACGCTGGAACCGAAATCCGCGTCGCTGTCCTGCTTCAGCTGCTTGGCCTTTTCCTCGTTCTCGCCGTCGTTCATCGCGGTCTTGAAGCCCTTCACGGCGGCACCCAAGTCCGAACCGATGGTCCGCAAGCGTTTGGTCCCGAAAATGACCAGGGCGATGGCCAAGATGACCAAAAGCATTTTTGAATCAAACATCTCGCTTCTCCGAGTGCAGGTGTAGTCGCGGACCGCCAATATACGCCAAACTTATTATGACGTTTGACCATGACAACCAATGCGCGTTCGGTCGCATTTGCCGATGGAATCTAACTTTCCAGCCAAATGGTGACGGGCCCATCATTGGTGAGGCTAACCTGCATGTGGGCGCCAAATACGCCGGTCTGAACGCGTGGATGCTGCTGGTGAGCCAATGATACCAAGTCATCGAACAGCCGCCGGGCCTGCTCCGGGGCCGCGGCGGTCGAAAAGCCCGGCCTTAAGCCCTTGGCCGTATCGGCCGCGAGGGTAAATTGCGGCACCAGCAGCAACCCGCCGCCAACTTGGGTCAGATTGAGATTCATTTTGCCGCAATCGTCGGCGAATATCCGGTATTGCAGCATGCGCGAGAATAATCGAGCGGCGGCGGCCTCATCGTCGGCTGGCCGAACGCCGATCAGAGCCAACATGCCAGGTCCTATCTTTCCCACACATTGACCGCCCACGTGGACTTCTGCCTGAGTAACTCGTTGAATCAGCGCAATCATGACGATCTGTACCCACTTGTGAGGCAGTAATGGGGGGAAGAGTGAAGATTTATCCCACTTTTCCGGAAAACCTTACTTGACCGGAGGATTTTTGTCGCTCACAACAAAATACGCGCTATTTCCGCCAAAGAGTGGGAGTAAACAGCACCAAGATGGTGAAAATCTCCAGACGCCCCAACAGCATGGCCGCTGAGCACACCCAAGTCTGAAAGTCGTTCAAAACGCCGTAGTTGCTACCCGGGCCCACCAGCCCCAGCCCAGGACCCGCATTGTTGATGCAGGCGATGATGGCGGAGAAAGCCGTCATGAAATCCAGTCCGCTCGCCAGCAGCACAAATACCAAAGTCACGATGCTCATGAAATACAGGAACACGAAGGCCAACACCGCGAACACCACACGATTGGCGATGACGATTCCGCCCACTTTGAGCGGGCGCACCATGTTGGGATGGACCAACTGATTGAGCTCGCGATGCGCTTGCTTGGCGAGCACCAAGGTGCGGATCATTTTGATACCGCCGCCGGTGGATCCCGAACTGGCCACGAGGCAGCTCAAGAACATCATCCACATGGGCACGAATATCGGCCAGCGCGAGTAATCCTGGGTGTGCAGGCCACTGTCCACCGCGATCGACACCAGGTTGAAGGTGGCATGACGCAGCGCGGTCGGGAAATCCGCGTAGGCGCCTTTGAAGTACAGAAACAACGCCGCTCCGACACAGCTGAATCCGAGCACGGACAGGATGGCCTTGGCCTCGGCGTCGCGAAAGTAAGCCTTCGGACCCCGCTGACTCCAGGCCAGGTAATGCGTGGCGAAATTCAGTGCCGCCAACAATTGGAAAATGGTGAGCACCATTTCGATCGGCAGCGAATTGAAATGACCAATGCTGGCATCGTAGGTCGAGAAGCCGCCCAGCGCCAACGCCGAGAATCCATGGCACACGGCATCGAACCAGTTCATGCCGGCAAACTTCAGACACACGATGCACACGGCGGTCAAGCCCGCGTACACCGCCCACAACAGCTTGGCGGTCTGGCCGATCCGCGGCGTGAGCTTGCTGTCCTTCATCGGACCCGGCATTTCGGCACGGTAAATTTGCATGCCGCCCACGCCGAGCATGGGCAGGATAGCCACCGCCAAAACGATGATGCCCATGCCGCCTAGCCAGCTCAACAGGTGACGCCACAGATTGATGGACCGCGGCAGATACTCAAGACCCGACAGCACCGTGCCGCCGGTGGTGGTCAGTCCGGATGCGGCTTCGAAATACGCATCCGTGAAATCGATCGGCAGGTAATTCCACAACGGAAACCCGGCGACCGCCGGCAGGGCCACCCAGGTCAGGGCCACCAGCATCAATCCATCGCGGGTTTTCAGCTCACGACTGAAACGCCGCGTCGCCAGCCACAACAGCCCGCCCAGGACAAAGGTCGCCAATGCGGAAATCACGAAGGACCAGAGCGCCGGATCGAGTTCCCATACCGCCATGATCAGCGGTGCCAGCATCGTCCCCGAAAACACCATCATGACGAGGGCAAATACGTGGGCAACCGGCAGTAGGATGTCTTTCACAGGAAAGAGGCGGAGCCTTGGAATAATTTCTCGACGGCTTCGATATGGCGGCGATCGGTCAAGAACAGGATCAAATGATCGTCGGGCTGAACCGTGGTGTCGTGATGCGCAATGATGACATCCTCGCCGCGCACCACCGCGCCGAGCGTGGTGCCCTCCGGCAAGGTAATGTCTTCGATGCGACGCCCGATGACTTTCGAGCTGTCGGCATCACCGTGCACCACCACTTCCAACGCTTCCGCCGCGCCGCGCCGCAATGAATGCACCCGCACCACATCGCCACGCCGCACATGCGCCAGCAATGAGCCGATGGTCACGGTCTGCGGCGAGATGGCGACGTCGATCGAACCGCTCTCGATCAGCTCGGCGTAAGACGGCTTGTTGATCAGCGCCATCACCTTGTGGGCGCCCAAACGTTTGGCCAGCATGGCCGACAAAATGTTCGCTTCTTCTGAATTGGTGAGCGCCGCAAACACGTCGGCGCTGTCGATATTCTCTTCCAGCAGCAGCTCCTCGTCGGCCGCATCGCCGTGCAGCACCGTGGTGCTGCGCAGCTGCTCGGACACGCGCCGCGCGCGCTTGGCGTCACGTTCGATCAGCTTGACCTGATTCTTGCCTTCCAGTTCATGCGCCAGGCGCAAGCCGATGTTGCCGCCGCCGGCGATGACCACGCGCCGCGCCGGCGCCTCCTCCTTGCGCATTTCCTTCATGACGACGCGGATGTTCTCCCGCGCCGCCAGGAAAAATACTTCATCGCCGTCCGCGATGACGGTGGTGCCTTCGGGCTTGACGCTCCTGCCTGCGCGATAGATGGCTGCCACGCGCGCATCCGCCGAGGGAATGTGTTCGCGCAGCGTGCGCAGCGCTTGTCCCACCAGCGGGCCGCCCTGCAAGGCGCGGATGCCGACCAAGCGCACGCGGCCATCGGCGAAATCCAGCACCTGCAAAGCGCCCGGATAGCGGATCAGACGCGCGACATATTCGGTGACCAACTGCTCGGGACTGATCCAGACATCGACGGCCACGCCGGTCTCGCTGAACAGCCGATCTCTTTCGGTGTAGTCCGCGCTGCGCACGCGCGCGATTTTCTTCGGCGTTCGATACAGCGTCCAGGCCACCTGGCAGGCCAGCATGTTGACCTCATCGCTGTTGGTGAGGGCCACCAAGATGTCGGTGGCGGCGATGCCGGCGGCCTCAAGGATACGCGGGCTGGCGGCGTTGCCGTTCACGGTGCGAATGTCGAGGCGGTCTTGAAGATCCCGCAGAATATCTTCGTTCTGGTCGATCACCGTGACATCGTTCGCCTCTTCCCGCGAGAGGTGATAGGCCGCGGTGCGGCCGACTTGTCCGGCGCCTAAAATGATGATCTTCACAAAGGCTTACTCTACACGACCTCGAGATTGGCGTAAGACAGCATCAACCACTTCGTGCCTTGCCTCTCAAAATTCACCTGGATGCGGGCATGCGGTCCATTGCCCTCGAAATTGAGCACCACACCGTCGCCGAACTTCGAATGCCGTACGCGGCTGCCCATGCGCATGTTGGGCGAGGGGTTCTCTTCCAGGCTGCCGCCGCCGGTGCTGCGCTTGACGAACACCGGCCTCGACACCTGCAGCCGCGGCCTGATCTCCTCCACCAATTCCTGGGGCAACTCGCCGATGAATCGCGATGGCGTCCCATAGGTATCCACGCCATATAAGCGGCGCTGTTCCGCATAGGTGATGTAGAGCTGTTTCATGGCGCGCGTCGTGCCGACGTAGCACAGGCGCCGCTCTTCCTCGAGGCCCGCGAGGTCAGCCACCGAGCGCTGGTGCGGAAACAGTCCATCTTCCATGCCGGCCAGGAACACCACGGGAAACTCCAAGCCCTTGGCGGAATGCAGTGTCATCATCTGCACGCAATCATCGTATGGGTCGGCCTGGCCTTCGCCGGATTCGAGCACGGCATGGGCGAGGAAGGATTCCAGCGGATTGAGCTCAGACTCCGCTTCGGTCTCCGGCGAGAAGCCGCGCGCCGCACTCACCAACTCCAGCAGGTTCTCGATACGGCCTTCGCCGCGCTCGCCCTTTTCCTTCTTGAAGTGCTCGATCAAACCGCTCATCTGAATGACGTGGTCGACCTGTTCATGCAGTTCCATGCCCTGCACTTCGCGGCCGAGTTTCTCGATGGCCTCGACGAAACTCTGCAACGCCATCGAGGCGCGTTGCGGCAAGCCGGCTTGAATCGAGGCGATGGCCGCATTCCACAGCGACGAGGAATTCGCGCGAGCGTGCTCGCGAACCGTGTCCATGGTCTTGGCACCGATGCCGCGCACCGGCAGATTGACGATACGTTCGAACGAGTTGTCATCGGCGCGGCTCGACACCAGGCGCAGGTACGCCAGCGCATCCTTGATTTCCGCCCGCTCGAAGAAGCGCAGGCCGCCGTACACGCGGTAGGGCATGCGGGCATTCAAGAAAGCCTCTTCGAACACGCGCGATTGCGCATTCGAACGGTACAGCACGGCGACCTCGCGCCGCGCGCCGCCGCGCGACACCCATTCGCGGATGCGATTCACCACGAAGTCGGCCTCATCGCGTTCGTTGAAGGCTGCGTAGAGCTTGACGCGCTCGCCGTCCTCGCCGCTGGTCCACAGTGTCTTCCCCAGCCGGCCCTGATTGTTGGCGATCAGCGCATTGGCGGCCTTGAGAATCGTGCCGGTGGAGCGATAGTTCTGTTCCAGCTTGTACAGCACCGCTTTGGGGAAATCGCGCCGGAATTGATTCAGGTTTTCGACTCGCGCGCCTCGCCAGCGATAGATGGAATTGTGCGTGACGACGCCGCCGGCGATGAAGTTATGGGTGCGCTCGACGTTGATGTCGTAGACTTCGGCATCATAATTCTGGTATTCGATGCGCTCGACCAGGTCGAACCGGCGGGAATCCGCCACCATGACCATACCGACACGAATGCTGCTCGCCGTGATGAACGGCAACGAACGCTCCAGCATATGTCCCTGCAGCACGTAGCGACCATCGAGCCGCTCACGAAGGGCGCGGGCGATCTGCATCAGTTCGCCAAAGTCGGCGCGCACGGTCTCGTAGCGCCCGCTAGGGCCATCCGCCTTGGCAGCACGGACACCAAGACCCATGGCTTCGAGCAGGGCTCTATCCTGGGCAGATATGCCTACCACTGAAATGCGGTGCATCGGGGTGCCGCCGCGACGATCTGCGCACAGGGTAATCACGATGTTGCGGCGGTTCGAGTTGCGGCCCTGCGGTTGATGGTGAGGCCGATCGATGTCCAAACCCACTTCTTCGAGCAGACGCTCTGCTGCAGTGAGCGTATCCATAGCGTGGCCGTTTCTTGGCATGAACGGACAGGACGGGATGCCGAATCGCAGCGACGTCAGTATTTCGTCAATTCGCGCTTCGTTTTCGCTGGTGTGAGTGCGGACTATCCATAAACCATCAGCATGTTCCTGCAGCGCTCGTTGCTTGAAGCCCACCATCGGCCTTGCTTGACCCGCGGTATACACCTGCGAAGTACCCAGCCGAAAGCCGACGCCCTCCTTGTGCATCAGGACCAAGAAATAGGTCTGCGGCGTTTCGCCGAACACGTATCCGGCAAAATGCACATGCTCGGGTGTGCTCTTGACGACGGCGCCCGATCGCAAATGCAGACAGACCATCTGTCCCTGACGGCGCTTCGAGAAGCATTCGGTCACGCGTGCCGGACGCAAATCGCCCCCGCCGTAATTCGACAGCACCGAATCGCCGGGCACGATGGATTCGATGGCACGCTTCGCGCCATCCGACATCGTCACCGGGGTTCCGGCGGCAAGGCATTGATCGTCATCACCCACCGCGAACGGCATGCCTTCGGAGCCCGCGAGCAACGTCAGCCACTTGTACTGAATCGCGTTGGTATCCTGAAACTCATCCACCAACACGTGGCGAAAGCGCGTGCGGTAGTGCTGTAGCAGCGCCGGATTGTCGCGCCACAATTCATAGGCACGCAGCAACAGTTCGGCAAAGTCGACCACGCCGGCGCGCTGACACGCTTCTTCGTAGGCCTGATAGATCTTGATCAGCTGGCGCCGAGTCGGATCGCCGTCATCCTTGATATGTTTCGGACGATGTCCTTCGTCCTTCTGCGCGTTGATGAACCAGAGAATTTCCCGCGGTACCCAGCGCGTTTCGTCCAGCTCCATCGCCTTGAGTATCTTGCGCAGCATGCGCGCCTGATCTTCGGAATCGAGAATCTGAAAGCTCTGTGGCAGTCCGGCTTCGCGCCAGTGAATACGCAGGAGGCGATGCGCCAGGCCATGGAAGGTACCCAGCCACATCGCCCCGCCCGGCAGGCCCAGCAGCGTTTCGATGCGGCTGCGCATTTCCGCCGCCGCCTTGTTGGTGAAGGTGACCGCGAGAATGCCGTTGGGAGACGCGCCCTCGACTTGGATCAGCCAAGCCACTCGGTGCACCAGTACCCGGGTCTTGCCGCTGCCTGCGCCCGCCAGCACCAGGGCCGCGCCCAGCGGCGAAGCCACTGCCTGCCGTTGATCGTCGTTCAGCCCGTCGAGTAAGTGAGATACGTCCATCAGGGCGCGGATTGTACTGTAGGTTTACCCCTGCGCGGCCCCTTGCTTTCCAGAGATTTTCGAGTCGCTTTCTTCGGCGAATTCGACCAACGCCACCACCAGGGAAAGCAGCACCGGCCCAGCGATCACGCCGATGGCGCCAAATGCGGGAATCCCGCCCAAAACTCCGACGAATACCGCCAGCGTTGAAATTCTTGCGCGCCCCGAGATCAAGATGGGCCGCAGCACGTTGTCCAACACGCCGAGCAGCGCGCCCCAGATCAGCATGAAAATGCCGTAGCCCCAATGCTTGTCGATGAACAGCCACAGCGCCGCGGGTATCCAGACAAATGCGGCTCCGCCCACCGGCAGCAAGGACAACAGCGCGGCGAGTACCCCGAACACAACCGGCGAGGGCAGGCCGGCGATGGCGAAACCAATCCCGATCAAGACTCCTTGCAGCAGCGCAGTGACGGCAGTGCCGAACACGATGGCCCGCGTCACGCCGCTCAACTGCTTGAACAAGCGCTCCTTACGGTCTTCATCCAGGGGAATCAGGCCGCGCAAGCGCGCCATCATGATGTCGCCGTCTTCCAGAAAGAAGTAGAGCAGGCACAGCATGATGGCGAAGGTCAGCAGCGAACCCAGGGCACCCAAGAAAAACCACCCGCCCATGCTGGCCGCCTTTTGCAGCACATCGCGCGTGCCCGAAATCAGCCATGATTGAACCTGTTCCGCTGATATGCCGGCATGTGACTGCAGCCAGGTATTGACGCGTGCGATCCACGGAAATTGCTGCAAGTCCGAGAAACTCTTGATGTCGAGTTCCGCCGCGGACTTTTGCAGCTGACGCAACAAGGTCGAAATTTGCGTGACGAATTCCACCGATAAAGCGGCCAGCGGCAGCAAAATGACGATGGGAGCAAGCACCGTCAAAACGCCGGCGGCGCTCGACCGACCCTTGAGCCGGCGGCGCAGCCGTACATTGACCGGATACAGCAGAAAGGCAAGAAATGCCGCCCACGTAACCGACAGCGCCACGGGCAAGAATATCAGCACCAGGGCATAACCCAGCGCGGCGGCGACGACCAACGCAAATACGCGCTGATAAAAATTCGATTTGTCTATCATGCGCGCATCCTAGCATTCGAATCCGCGCTTCACTCGAAACTCAGGCGCGCGAACGTGATGAGATCGTGCCATGCATTCCTGACATAGGCGCTTTGCAGCGCAATGCCTTCTTGGCGGAAGCCCAACCCCTCGAGAATGCGTGCCGACGCAATGTTGCCCGCAAATACATGCGCCCATAGGCGATGCGCTTCCAACTGCTCGAAACCGAAATCGACCAGGGCGCTTGCCGCTTCGCTGCCATAGCCGCGGCCCCACCAATCGCGATGCAGGCAATAACCCAAGGCGAATTGCCGTCCCGTGTCATCACTGCTTTCCAATCTGCAGCTGCCGAACAATGTTCCCGAGGCGCGATCGACGATTCCGAAGGTGTAGCCGCGGCGTGGGCTTGTTTGATTTTCAAGAACGGTGCGCGCCAGGAAGGCTTCCGTCTCCTCAACCGAGTTCGGACCCCACAACGTGAATCGAGTCACCTGAGGATCCGAGGCGTACGTGTGCACCGCGTGCAGATCAGCTCCTGAAAATTCGCGCAGATCCAGTCGTTCAGTTCGCAGCACGTCGGCCCCTACTTCTTTATTTTTGTCAAAGTTAACAAAAACTCGCTCCAATGTGGGGCATGTCTGGGAGGAAATTGCTTCGGCCGATGCGGTGATATAATTCGCCCCGCTGGTAAGCGCGGAAGCGTCAAACCAGCACGGTATGTAGCCTCGAAATAAAAAGTCTTAAGTCGAATGCCGGTGTCCTCAAACCGGTATCGCCATGCCGGCCTTTTCATGTTTGTTTGGAATCCACTGTAAGCGGCCGCGCATGCGTCACGTTGAAGGTATGGATTCGAATAACGGAAAGGGTGAAGTCATGGACGTTCTATTGAATCATTGGCAGTTGTTGCTGGGTTGTCTTGCAGCCGTCGTTATCTTGGTGGTGGCGTCGCGGCTGATATTGAAGCTGTTTGGAGTCGTCGTCGTGCCCGACGATTCGGTCGGCATCGTCACGAAGAAGTTCGTGCTGATCGGCAAGAATCGGCGTCTTCCGGATGGCCGCATCATTGCATTGCACGGCGAAGCCGGCTTTCAGGCTGATACTTTGTCGCCCGGACTGCATGTGGGGTTGTGGCCCTGGCAGTACTCGGTGCAGTTGGTGCGGTTTCTCACCATCTCCCAGGGACAAGTGGGCGTGGTGGAAGCCTGCGACGGCCAGGCCCTGGCCAGCGGCCGCATCGTCGCCAGACAAGTGGATTGCGATTCGTTTCAGGATGCGCGCAGTTTCTTGAGCAATGGCGGCGAGCGCGGGCCACAGATGGCGCTGATACCGCCCGGCACTTATCGCATCAACTCTCTGCTGTTCAAGGTCAGCGTCGTCAATGCCATCAACGTCTCGCCGGGCAAGGTCGGCGTCGTTGAGGCACGCGACGGCAAACCGCTGGCCAACGGCCGCATCATCGCGCGCCAGGTCGAGTGCAATTCCTTCCAAGACGCGCAGGCGTTCATGGACCATGGCGGCGAGCGCGGGCCGCAAATGGCGCTGATTGCCGCCGGCACCTATCGCATCAATCCCTTCATGTTCGAGGTGTCCCTCGCCGATGTGGTCGACGTACCGGACAACAAGGTGGGTGTTGTGATGACGCGCGAAGGAACGCCGCTGGGGGCCGGCGAAATCGCCGGCCCCACCATTGCAGGCCACAACATGTTCCAGAATCCACAAGCCTTCGTGACCGGCGGCGGCAGCAAGGGTTTGCAGGAGCAGGTGTTGTTGGCGGGTCGCTACTTCATCAATCCGCGCTTCGCCACGGTCGAG
>Ga0116227_10010248_pt1 | contig 16479 bp, 6 predicted proteins | sample S1TSphgellanicum_FD_89693 | JGI IMG/M metagenome (GOLD analysis project Ga0116227, IMG submission 89693) | Host-associated microbial communities from peat moss isolated from Minnesota, USA - S1T2_Fb - Sphagnum magellanicum MG | ecosystem: Host-associated > Plants > Peat moss > Unclassified...
TTCCCAAAAACTTGGGCAAACCATTATACACAATCTGTGTCCTGAGTTTCTGTTGCCTTTCCGGAAGCAATGGGAAGACTCAGACGTGATGTTGGCTAGCACTCAAGAGACATTGCTAATCAATTGGCATATGACCTTAAAGCTAAGTGATGGACATCAGAGTTCTTTCTAACCTGTTCATCATTTGAGAGGTCAAGACTATTCAGGTCACCGGCACCCACAGGAGCCTGCAGTGATAAAGATGGTAATTTTCCAGTCCGCCGATCCCAAAGATGCAATTTATTCTCATTTCCACAAGCCAAGACCCTGCATGATCATGTAAAACCACAACAGACCGAGTGAAACCACAATCTTCAGTTCTGACAGACAACTACATTAGATCAACCGGAAAAATGAACTGGCCAGTTAATGCAAATGCAAGTTCACCTGTTCTGTTCAAACCTAAAGTAACAGAGATCAAAAAGCGCTCCTGGTTGCCCATTCTGATTCCTTGGACTTTTTACACACAGTACCTGTAGTAGCTCCAAGCAAAAGAAATTCACCTTGTTAGCATAAGAGGGGACCATACAACTTGACCTGGAAATCAAAATTTAATGGCCCATCAAAACATTGGAGACCATATATCCTAAAAGCAGCCCAGCATTTTAAAGAGAATGGAGTTGCTTCAATTTGAACAATCAAAAGTACAATCTATTTCGAACACCAGAGTCATTAATCAAATTGCATTGTTCTCTTCATCAAGAGATAACCCAGTCCAGCACAGTGACAAACATGCCCTACACAGATACATCTCAATCTCCAACTTGCACCCATACCTACTTGCTGTGGAGTGCTGGACACTTTAGCTATGTCATAGATATACAACTTGTTGCTCCCAGATGCCACACACGCCACCTATTCAGACAATCCAAGCTGAATCCTATTAACTCTATGCTACTTGACCAGACATCACCATCCTACAGTCTCCACACCAAAAATGTTTGGCCCCTTGTTAACTAGTAAGGTGCTATGTATGAATCTATGGTTGACACATGTGGGGAACCAGAACATGCAAACACATGTCACAGCATCATAACAAACATTTGGGTGCCCTAAACAGTAGGGTTGTGGATGGCAATATTTAGAAATGTGTCTTTCATATTGATTTCTTAACCTTGTTTGAGAGTCTTGTATATTGTACCTCTTCTTGATTAGCAGGATTCCATTTGATAGCCTCAAGTTTGTATCGTGTATCAATATGCACTATAGGTTTAGCTTCATCTGCCTGAGAACCTGTGGCAGGTCATTGTAAAAGAAAAAGTCAAATAATGTTCCCTGCAAAGAAGGGACATCTGCAGGAATGGTGAAAGAGAAAAATCACTACATAAGTTGGACATAGCAACCTTGTCCCAGACTCCTGACAAATTTTGCTTCAAATTTCTCATTCCCTAGGGTGCATCTTTGAAGATGGCATATTAAAGCCCTTTGAAATCCTAAGATAGAACAGCTTGCTACTCAAACTGCTACAAAATGATTAATATGATTACATAGTTCTCCAAGATAACAGAGAACCTCCAGCCATGCAGTATAGAGCCTCAAAGTCATGGATGGAAAGGCATCCATTGCTGCTCACGGAAGCCAGATACACACCCTGCAAGACTTGCAGCACTTAGTGATTACTGTATTAGCATGAGATTGGAGGAGTATGTACCTAGACATAATCAAAAAGCCCTCACCACTTAGCAACACTTTTCTCAAAATACAGCAAACAATAATGATCCTACATGGATGACCCCAAAAGCAGATGTTTATTGAAAAATGCCTCTTGTACCAAATGAACATTTGAAGCAAGCAAGATGGCAGAGGAATGTGGCATGCAGATTATAACAAGTTAGCGCATGTTGAAGAATTTGACACATGAAGCTCTTTATCATCAAACTTCTAAATTTCAACAAATTGCAGACAGAAAAAGATGTAAGGTAGCCAAACAACTGATGTGTTAGTTCAAGTCAAATCAAAACAAGCAAGAATGAGTGCAGTCATAACCTTGAGAGTGTCACACACAAAGTATCAGACTGTCAACTTCATTATGATGTGCAATAACTAGCTGCCATTACTCACTACTGACTTCATCAGCTCTCCACAGTTGCCATAGATGAGTAAATAAAAATGTGCTCAAACTCATTAAAAAAATAATACAGAAATCCTCATTCAAGCTGCAACATGCTTACAGATCAACAAATATGACACACACAACTTTATAGCCAAAAAACAAGGAGAGGGCCAGGGTCCTTACTTGAGCATCAAACTGAACACAGGTTACAATTGGCCTGCTGACATGCAAGCACAACCACCATTGGAAACATAATTCTGAGAATTGAGGAATACTTTAAAGTCCAAGATTAAAGAGGCCTAAATGACTAGCACATGCAAGTTGGATGCTTCCTCAGAATACAAGCTCTCCACAATTTGTTCTACCTGCAGCTCTCACATTTCTCATAGGCCACACACTCTTTTGATGGATGAGCTAACACAGAATGAATCATAAACCATGCAGATCTCTAAATTTTTGGAAATGGCAGCTACATTCCCAGCAAGAATTTCACCTTGATGTAAAATAGTTATTGCCAGAAGCCATGCCTACTATCTCTGAAAAACTAAATAGTGCATGATTCACTGATCCTTGCCATACTTGTGCCTACATTCACAGACCCACAAAAATAACCCCCAGTCAGCACAAAACACAGCAAATAAGCTTAATTGAACCCTTCTCATGAAATTTCACTGTTCGTGATAAAGTAACCCTTAATAGGAAGTGCTTGCACCCTCTGCACAGGAGCTTGTTACATGGATGGCTATTCCCCAATTGATTAGGTCTTACTACTCAGTGCTGGTTGCACCAAGTTTCTATATCAGTAAGGCACTGTAATTAGTCAGATACCAATGCACAGCTCCAACACATCTTCTAAGGAGAAGGCATTTGATCTGAATGCCCCCAATAGTGCCACCAGCCTTTGCATCTGTCCTGACAGTTGGTGGCACTGTCTTGCCAATGTTGCCAACCTTCTTATGAACCACCTTGAGGTTCTCAAAGGTGTGTGTAGCACATATCTGTGTGGTAGACACATATGACTAAATGACAGGGGTTGCTTGCTTACTGCATCTTTCAGCATATATGATGCACCAAACAAGAAGATGAGAAAAGCGCTTGTGCGAAAGCACACAACCAAGGAACAGAAAAGGGACAAGTGACAGAACATCCACAACAGGAAGAGTAACTCACATGTACTGGAGGAGGAAATTGGCGGCCCAAATTCGTCTGTGGAAAGTTCCCTATCTGAAATGAAATTAGTCAAGCAACTTCATAAATGGCACGCAAATTCTCTGATAAATATCTCTTCTAACAAAAAAGCTTCCACAAAACCTTTGAGAACCACAGGAGAGCAAGACTATCATATCCGCCACCATCATTAGGTCTCACTCATGGTCAGCCAGTTCAGGCACTCTAAGCTGAAATTTTCCGACAGAAAACAAATGCATCTCATTAATGGGGATCTGCATTTCAAATATTATCTTGCGAACAGAGTCAGCTGTATTCTAGGTCATATTCAAAGCAGAGAGTTAGGTTTGATCATCACAAGAAAGACAGATATGGTCACTTACCTCAGAATAAGATTGAGACAGGAATCTTAGAAGAGCATGCTTATAAACTCCTGACAGTCTTCCATCAACCTGATACGCATCTAAACCCCAACCTTTCCTGTGTCTGACAACCAGTCAGAAAACTGCAGAACTGACTGTATCTAAGTTGTCTGAGGAATTCATATGTGTGAAAACCAAATCATTCATAAGCTTCACTGAGGTTATCATCCAGCCAGGGTACAATCATGCGTCTGCAGTCGCTGTGATGGATCAGTATATGGTGCAAGAGATTATCCCGCTGGCATTTCATGGAAACATAACTGCCACAGACGAAGTTTGCGTCTGTATCTGTCCTCAAGAGAAAAACAAATCGTAGGTTTAAACCGGAGAAGAGGACGACCCCAATTTTTAGGACTATAGTTTCTCCTCACGAAAATCAAGTCAATACGTCCTCTTCCCCCGAACATGGAGACTTGCTTGCAGCATGCGGCATACACAGATGGTAAATGTGGCCCTGGAAGCCGCTAGCTTTCCCACATTTTGAATCGAAAGTCGACTACGTGAGCAACATCATAGCTAGATTGGTCACTACTACTACTACGGGCAGAACAGCAGCCAGCTTGCACCTAAGATGAATTGAACCAGTTGGTACCTGGAAGGAATTTGCTTGCTTGCCTGCAGCAAATCAGGCCCAGAGTTTCGAACTACAAAGCGATCCATCACCAACCTTTTTTGCTTCACACTCCGTATTCACACCTTCAATTCCACACCTCTAATCTATCTTTCATTCAGCAAAACGCGAGTCCTTGTTCTTCTTATTCTTTTTCTCGCTCCTCCAGCCATCCTACCATTAATCAGATCGTCTTCTTGTCCCAGACACTGCAGGGGCTGCGCCACGAGCATCGGAGTTCGCCTGGCGGGCGGGAATTCCCGCCACAGGACGACGACGGACGAGAGCTGTGACGCGGGCAGCTCGTAGTGGGTAACTTATTAGTAAGTTACCAGTGTTGTGCGGATATCTGTGTCTAAGAACCTCCGAAATGTGAATCGGAGGCCGCCGGTTCCGGTATTTTCAAACCCTTTAAAGAAGCTGAGATTTTCTGACCGGTTATTTGATTTTTAAAATTTCTGAGAACCATGATTATGAATCCAAAACTAGGACTTTGAATTTTTTAGGACCTAGATCAAGAATCCTAATAAACACCCTGATAACTACCTTTTTGTAATAACCATTCAACACCCTAAGTTACCTTGAGGCCTACCACATTGGTGGTTAAGTGGTAGGTAAGGCCCTAAGTGGAGGGCCTTACCAATAAGGGGGCGACACAAGTGCCCCACGTGGCTCCAGTTTTGATAGTGGACAGACCCCAAAGCCTTCCAGCGCCTAAAGAAAGGCCTTTCTCATTCAACACCATACCACCATTGCTCTCCTTCTCTTTCTCCTCGCTCTTCAAAGTCTGGACTGCTTGTTTATGTTGACACATCTTCTATTGTTAGTGTTGTGGATTGACTTAAGGCATTGTGCTTTGCCCCACATGCTACAAATGAATTGTGGGATTTGAACTACAACATTATTTGAAATGAAAAGGTTTGGTTCCTCTCAATCCAATTTGATGTGAAATTGTCATTTTGAAAAACTTTACATTATAAAATATCATTTTGTTACACCTTCCAAACTCTTGATGGATGACAAAATCATTAAATTCACCTCATCCCACTTGGACAATAATGTAACATATTCAAGCCTTGCTTTAAACATAAATATTCATTCCTTCTAAACAAGTCTCCAAACTTGTTCAATACATGCTTCAACTCGTTGATACTTTTCCTCAACAACCTCACAAACTTTGTGGGCATATGGAAGCCAACCTTGAATGCTTACAAAAAATTGATTTCCCTTAATCTGCCAATATTGTGCATTAGGGTTTTCACTATTGCATATGATCCTAAATCGCACCCATTATAATCTCAACCTACTCAAGTTGTTCATTCAATTGTTTTGTTTGCACATCCAAACTTCCAAAACATCTTTACATTCCTTCACCTTAATGGATTGTGATTGAATGCTCATATGTAAAAAAACTTATTTTACCTTCAACAAATTTAATCTTCTTGTAACTTTGCAATTCATTGGGCAACAATGATCACAACCTAATTTGTAGACCATTCAAACATCTCTTCTTCTAAAACTGTATCTCCAACTCTCAATTCTCACTAAAAACCATGAAAACCACTTCACATAGATCCTTGTTCAATGTTGATAGTTATGCAACTTAATTGTTTCTTTCTACTTGATTATTTTCTTAAAAATTAATACCATTTAACTTTATATTAGAAACCAAACAAAAACAACGAAAAACTAAGAGGATTGAATATGGATGGAACTAAGGTTATGATGAACATTTATGTCCATTATTGTTGTAACTAAGGATTAGGATTATTTATGACCTTTAATGTGAAAGGTTTTTTTGTTCTTGTTCTTGCTTTTCACAAATAAAATGTAAAGTACCTTATGTGTTTCCTCATTGTTTTTGAAAGAAAAAACTAAATTTGATATTTGGTTCGTAATTATTTTTCCCAATTTTTAATTCCTTGATATTATACAAACCTATGAACAACGGAATAGGTTCCATGTGAACATGCACAAACTTATGAAGCTTTGTAATTTGGTGATGTAAAATGATGGGTAGGTTGACATATTTGGTTTCACGAATATAAACAATTAAAATTAGTTTAATTCATTAAACCCCACAAAAATTGCACTCTATGATTGATGAAAATGTTTATGGTTATATTTAACAATATTTCAAAAACAATTTTGTTTGGAAGTACATGGCCTTGATGAAATCTAGAACCATTGATGTTGTGATCTAGTTTAATTGATTTGGAATTGCCCTTCCTTTCAAATGGGATTTATTAATTTTCTAATTTAGTTTGAGCATGATTTACTAACACACCATTGGACTCGTCAAATGGCATTAAGGGTAAGTAAATTAATGATTCCCAACATTATAATGAAATGCAACATAATGCATGTATTTTAACATTATGCTTACAAATAGTATTGAAGGTAAATATCTTGTTGTTTCACAACATTGTAATGTATTGTCACCCAAATTGTGTTTCTCTATTGGGGTTTAGTAAAGCATATGAAAACTCCAAAATTAGATTAAAATGAAGGTGTACATGGGCTCATGTTAATGCAAATTTATGAATGAATTAACTTACATAAACTAAATAACAAGTTAGTTAAGTGATGCTAGGATTTAATCACAAACAACCCGAACTCATTTGATTCACATGATTCGAACTTTGGGAGAAGGCACCATTTTTCTCCTTATAATACATTTTGTGATTGGTAATGAAGATTATGGCGCACCCCCATGCTCCTTGATGGACTCAAATGTGAGTTCAAACAGAAAATAGCGGAAGAACAAGGAGTCAAGGCACACTCCCTAGCTCATAGCACTTTGAAGGGTAGAAGGGCGTGCTGGAGCTCCGAGATGGGACTAGGAAGATTGACAAGCATCAACTACTCATATGGACCTGCATAAAACCAACACAAGATGGTTAGTGCATAGTTGGAGCACTTTTGGTGCTAGGATGAGCCACGAGCAACTCAGACTCACAAGACTCATCACAGCCCGGACTTGAGGGAAACCACCACCTTCCCCCCTTATAGTATATTATGTGTCTCTCCATGAGGCCCACATCCAAATGGCTTTTTGTCCCGGGATTCCCAAGTGGGAGTCTCGAAATTACAAAAGTTAGGACTTCCACGACTTTGGAGCCCCATAACTTTGTGTGTAAACCTTCGATCGAGATGAGGTCTAAAGTAAAGTTGTAGCCCTTGTTGAGAGCTTTTCAATGGTATGTGGCATGTCACCTACACACAAGGAAATTGAGTTGATTCTTGACTTTTAATGGTCAAAAGTCAAATTGCCAATTTGACTCCTGACCTTTCTTTTGGCCATAACTTGTGTTTTAGATGTCCAAATGGGTGATGCGAACCCATTTTAGACATCTACGTTCAATAACTTTACAATGATATAAGTAACCCCTCAAACCATTGAGTTTTGACCTTTGTAATCACTTTCTAAACATTTGGGAGTCCACCGGGACTCCAACTCATAACATGGGAATTCATTTGGGAGTGTGAGGGTTCTTTCCCTCACACTTTTTTTCACTCTTAAAGCATGAGAATGCAATTCCCAAACTTAGTCTTGGCCTGCACCTTTGCAAGCCCTTTGCCTTAGTCACGACAAATTACATCCAAATGGCTAAAATTCTCATGATTCCTAAGTGGGATTTCCCAAAACTTTTGAAACTACCAAATTATGAAACCCATTTCTTTGCAACTTTGTAAGTTCGTGATTCATACATGTGAGCTTTGATTGAATAATTTCAAGATGAAAAGTTATAATCTTTAAAGAGATTTTTTCAAGGTGTTACATTTTTAATTAAAAATCATTTGATCTTTGTTTTTTGGGTTATAATGGTTAAAAGTAAAATTGTTAATTGATTTTCGACCCTTTTTAAAACTTGTACTTCGTTTTGGCTAAAACCCCAAAATTGTAAAATGTCATAATAATTTTGAATGTGACATGTTATTAACCATAGACAAGAAAAAGACACCCACTAAATAAGGTTTATTTTGAAAAGAACGGGGATAAAAAGAAGTAACAAAGACATATCATAGTATTTGGTAATGAGGATAGGGCTTTTGTACAAAAGACGGGATGAGTGAAGGCAAAGTAAAAGTTAAGTAGCTTAAGCTGCACATGTAGTTTCAACCTTGGCAGATAATGAAGAAATTCAAATCTTCAAATGGAAAATGCAAATTCACTTTCAATATCTATTCTTCAAAACATTTTCAAACAATCTAAAGAGGGACTAATTTAAGACCTTGTTTTAAAGATTTAAAACATTCATAAGATTTTAATTCCTAAAGTGGGAATCTATTTAGAATGTTGAGATACAATTCTTTGCATTCTCCCACATTTGTGGGAGTGTGTTCAAATGTCAAAATTATGTTGGTGTGTTTTTTTTTTTCATTTCATGTGCTTTCAAATTTCACATGGATTCAAATTTGCAAATTCGAATATTCAACTTATAAGTGAAAGATCAATTATAATCCTTTGAAAAATGTCAACAACTTTTATTGAAAACCAATTCAATGATAAATTCTTATACGTGTTTTTATGAATTTTGTTTTGTTAGAATCAAAATTGCATTTAAAAAAATTCCAACCCACTTGACAACTATATATAAGTTTGCATTTTGAGATTTGTTGTAGCATATACATGCAAGATTAAATGAACCACTAGTTTACCAATGTATTTATCAATTAGTGCATTTGTTTATCATTAAAGTCATAGTTTATTTGGATTGTTCAACGATTTTGAAGCTTTAATAGTAGGAGAAGACAATGAAAAATCATTGTTGCAGTTTTTTGGTATATATATTTTTAAATAAGTTCACTTTTGGGGTATGAAAATTGAAGTCCCTACATATTAAGCATGCATTGCAATGTTTGTAACAACAACTAAATGTTTTGGGTTAATACCATAATATCTAGGCCACTTTGGCCTTTTCTATCGAATAATTAATTTAATCTAGAATTTATGGTTTGGCAACTACCTCTTCAATTCTGAAATTTTCAGCATACATGTAATATATCTAATAAAATTCATTAGTATTTTAAAGATAATTCCATGTGTTCACAGTCAGATGGATGTCAATTGGTCAGGCAAGTCCCTGGTTTAAAATTGATAGCTAAATGCGTTTTTTAAAATTTTGGCAAAAAGGGCTAAATGTTTTTGGCAAAGTTGAAAATAATTTAATTTATTCCCAAGCCACCCAAGTACTATGATACACGTGGAGCCATGTTTGTTGCAATTATTTTGTTTTGAAAATAAAAACCCATTTTGAACCATCCATCAAGCTTATTAATCATGCATATATAATAATGAAAAACTAACATTGAAGAAAACCCTTACTTACTTGATCAAAATGTAAGTTGAATTTGCCCAAAAAATCGATGTTAAAGAAAACCTAACATGTTATATCAAAATCCAATCTTAATTTGTAAAGAAAAAATTGACATTGAATCAAAAGCAAAGCATTGAAAAAGCATAATCCTACACATGAATTTGCAAAATAACCCTATTGAAAAGTGAACAAAATCCTCCATATATTTTTTAAAAATGTGACAAATATTAATTGGTTAGAATCGAAAATCAATGGCAAATGTAGATCAGGTGTTAGTTTTCTTATGCAAACATCTATTCATCACTTGGAAAAATATGATGACACATTAAATAGTTCTTAAATGTATTATTGAGACATGTTTCAAGAACTTGTATTGATGTTTTGTGATGCATTAGTGACTATTTTACCCAAACCGTAATGTTGAAAATATGACAACCTTCTTCTATCCATGGAAAATTTTGAATTTTTTTTGCTGCCCAAGTGTGTTTATATCTATACATGTGACAACACCTCATTTGGCTTGAAGCAAAAATTGCCCTAAGATCATTGGTTTACAATACATTACATATGTATCATGGGATAGAATGATATAATGACATGATGCTTGAACTAATAATGCATGATGGCATCATACATTATCAAATTATATTTCCAATAAATTGAAAAGAGAATTGGAAATTACCACTACTCGCTATAATTATTGTTGGTAAAAGAATTTTTTTTGGCCAATGATTTCCCTATTTCTATTCACATGCACATACTTTAGAATTATGGCAAATTCCCATTGAGTTTTTAAAAGATACAAATTTCAGCACTTGAAAGTTGAAGTTGGTAGGCATTTGGCTTCAAAATGTGCTGATCGTTTTATGCTAGGGATCACCTGTTGTATTTACTAATATTGAGTGGTTAAGAATTTTTTAAAACCCTGGTTCAGGTATTTTTATCAAAAAGAAAATTTAGTCCAGGGTTTTTTTTTAAAATCTAGAAGTTCCAATTACTATAAAGCACTCAGAAAATTTGTAGTGTATGTGGAGGCCACCTTATATCTATCAATTTCCCTCCTAGAAATTGGGAGGGATATTATGCCTACCTCTCAAGGATGGGAGAGAAATTATGCCTACTTGTAGGTGTAAGAACAGTCCCACTATTGAGGTGTAGGCACAAGAACCCTCCCATTCATACGCCTGGTGATCTACATAGGTTTGGTTCATGATAAATTTTGCCTTTTGCTTTACGATAGGTAAAGCCCATGGGTGGGGGACATTCCCAAAGTGTGGGGCCTAGGACGAAGTGATAAAATGCAATGCCGGACTCAGCTATCAGCTCATCGTAGGCCCCTTATTTTGAGAATGCCCTCTCCCTAAGGTTTTACCCTACACCTAATCCAACCAGGGTATGAAAAAATTCAACTTCGTTGAAGTATTGCGGCGATCGTAGACCCAAATCTTATTGCAGTCAACTTCACCATCTCCTTCATTCTCGTAGTCGTGGAACTTAAAGGAACGGTCGGAAGCTCCTGCTGCTCCTTGCTCGTGCGCAAACCCGAAACCCTAATCGCTCTCTGGCCTTTTACACTTCAAGCCATACGCGACAACGGACAGGCCCGCAGTCTGTGGCATCGCCACCGCCTTGCAATTGACCTGTGTGTTCGCCAACCAAACCCATCTCTTAGGGTTGGATTTGGGATTCTAGAAGCTTGGTGGCAATAGAGGACTTGTGTTTTGTGTGCTCTTACTTCAAGAGGTCCTGTTCGGGAGGTTTGTTGTTTGTTCGGGAGCTTTGGTTTCTCTTTTGGAAGTTTGTCTTGTGAGCTTTGCATCTTCTATTGTCGTCGTTGTCGTCGTCGCCTGCGAAATTGAAGCTTCAAGATCAAGAGTCTGAAGAATTGGAGATTGGAGTTGAGAGAGCGAGAGCGAGAGCGAGCAATCCGCAATCATGCAAGCTCCAGTGATGCCGAAACCTCGGCTGGATTACCTCAACATGAGGCCGCCGGCGAATTATGTCGCAGGATTAGGGAGAGGAGCCACAGGGTTCACGACAAGGTCTGATATCGGACCTGCGAGAGCGGCGCCGGATTTGCCTGATAGATCCGCGACGACGATCGGAGGAGCAGCGGCTGCAAGTGCGGGAGCAGGAAGAGGACGAGGAGGCAAAGGCGGTGGTGCAGAAGAAGAGGAAGAGGAGGAAGCTGAGAAGGGATATGATGAGAATCAGAAGTTTGATGAATTTGAAGGCAACGATGTTGGTCTCTTTGCTTCCGGAGAGTATGATGAAGACGATAAAGAAGCCGATGCGGTCTGGGAAAGCATCGACAAGCGCATGGATTCAAGGCGCAAGGACCGACGTGAAGCTCGACTGAAGAAGGAGATCGAGAAGTACAGAGCTTCTAACCCTAAAATCACCGAGCAGTTTGCAGATCTGAAGCGGAAGCTCGTCACTCTTTCCTCCACAGAGTGGGAGAGCATCCCAGAAATCGGCGATTACTCTCTCAGGAACAAGAAGAAACGGTTCGAGAGTTTCATTCCTATGCCTGACACTTTGCTGGAGCGCGCGAAGCAGGAACGAGAGCATGTCACGGCTCTGGATCCTCGAAGTCGAGCCGCTGGTGTCGAAACTCCTTACGGCCAAACTCCCGTCACGGACCTCACAGCGGTCGGAGAGGGTCGTGGCACGGTTCTGTCTCTGAAGCTGGATCGTCTCTCCGACTCGGTGAGTGGTCTGACTGTTGTCGATCCCAAAGGCTATCTCACGGACTTGAAGAGCATGAAGATTACGAGTGATGCCGAGATTTCGGACATCAAGAAAGCACGCTTGTTACTCAAGTCTGTGATTCAGACCAATCCTAAGCACGCTCCAGGATGGATTGCTGCAGCACGCCTTGAAGAAGTCGCAGGCAAGATTCAAGCCGCAAGGAATTTCATTCAACAAGGTTGCGAAGAGTGTCCCATGAATGAGGATGTGTGGCTGGAAGCATCCAGGTTAGCTACTCCTGATAGTGCAAAAGCTGTGTTGGCACGGGGTGTGAAGGCAATACCAAATTCAGTGAAGCTTTGGATGCAAGCTTCAAAGCTTGAGAGTGATGATATTAGCAAGAGTCGGGTGCTGCGCAAAGCTCTTGAACATATTCCAGACTCTGTCAGGCTCTGGAAGGCAGTTGTGGAGCTTGCAAATGAGGATGATGCTCGAATACTTCTTTCTCGTGCTGTTGAGTGCTGCCCTTTGCATGTGGAGCTTTGGCTTGCATTGGCTCGACTCGAGACATATGAGAACGCCAGACGGGTTCTGAACAAAGCTCGAGAAACGCTGCCAACTGACCCAACCATTTGGATCACTGCTGCAAAGCTTGAAGAGGCTAATGGAAATGCAGTGGTCGGACGCATCATCGACAGAGCTATCAAAGTTCTCCAGAAAGATGGAGTAGTTATTGACAGGGAAGCATGGATGAAGGAGGCAGAGGCTGCTGAGCGAGCAGGCTCAGTGGCAACATGCCAAGCAATCATCAATACCACCATAGGCATCGGGGTAGAAGAGGAGGACAGGAAGAGAACATGGGTAGCTGATGCTGATGAATGCAAGAAACGTGGCTCTATTGAAACAGCTCGAGCCATATATGCACATGCTTTGACAGTGTTTCCAGGGAAGAAAAGTGTATGGTTGCGGGCAGCACAGCTTGAGAAGAGTCATGGAACTAAAGAGTCCCTTGATTCAATGCTCAAGAAAGCGGTTGGATATTGTCCACAGGCAGAGGTTTTGTGGCTTATGGGTGCAAAGGAAAAATGGTTAGCTGGAGATGTGCCATCAGCACGAGCTATTTTGAAGGAGGCATATGATGCTATACCAAACTCTGAAGAAATTTGGCTTGCAGCATTCAAGTTGGAGTTTGAGAATCATGAGCCAGAGCGAGCACGGATGCTGCTTGCCAAGGCACGAGAAATGGGAGGGACTGAGCGGGTTTGGATGAAGTCTGCCATTGTTGAGCGAGAGATGGGGAATGAGAGCAAAGAGAGGGAATTATTGGAGGAAGGCCTTCAACGATTTCCAGAGTTTCACAAACTATGGCTCATGCTTGGGCAGCTAGAAGACAGGGCGGGGCATCCAGCAGTTGCCCGTGATGTGTATGAGAGAGCTTTACGGGCCTGTCCTCACAGCACACCCCTTTGGCTCAGTGCTGCTGCATTAGAAGAAAAAATGGGAGGTCTGAGTAAAGCAAGAGCAGTTCTCACAAAAGCTCGGCTGAAGAATCCACAAAATCCTGAGCTTTGGTTGGCTGCAATTCGTGCTGAAGCTCGAGCTGGCAACAAGAAGGAGGCCGAGGCACTAATGGCTAAGGCACTACAAGATTGTCCTTCAAGTGGGCGACTGTGGGCAGAGGATATAGATATGGCTCCACGACCACAACGCAAGTCAAAGAGTGTGGATGCTCTGAAGCGATGTGATCATGATCCTTTTGTCATTGCAGCAGTGGCAAAGCTTTTCTGGCAGGATCGGAAGGTTGACAAAGCTCGTAATTGGTTGAACCGTGCAGTGACTTTGGCACCTGATGTTGGTGATTTCTGGGCACAGTTGTATAAGTTTGAGTTACAACATGGGAGTGAGGAGCTTCAGCAGGAAATTCTTCAACGCTGCACCAGTGCTGAGCCCCATCATGGTGAGCGCTGGACCCATATGTCAAAAGCTGTGGAGAATGCCCATCTTTCAACTGAGGCAATTTTGAAGAAACTCGTTGTTGCTCTTAGCAAGGAGGAGGCGATGCTCGAAAGGGCAGCTCCTTGAGACTGCATTCCCCCTCTCTCCTTCTTTGTCTCTCTCTTTTCTCATTGGGTCTGTGCAGAATGGATGTTGATGAATTGAGCTATAAGCAGGCAATGTAGCTTCCTGTGACTGCGGTCTGCTTGTCTTGATTGTGCACTCTCTTTTCTAAGATAATTTGCTTTTCCAACTCTGCAGCTAAAATTGGCATGATGGAAGAATGCAGACTGTCTAGGGTGGACTAAGGGAGAGAGTCCATGATTTAGGGTTTAGTTGTAGGAGCTTAAAGCATATGTGGATTTAGTTTTGTATCCAAGAATGCCTTCATCTAATCCAACATCTTCTCCCACTTCCTGCTCCAATTTAGCTGTTAGAAGCATTTGGTTGCAAAATTGAGCTCCATGCCTTAATTTTTCAAGGACATGACAACATGGCCCCAGGGTACATGTAGATATTTTTGGATATTTGGAGACTTTGAAAGAGATGATACTTGAAATTTTCCGTGTTCCCTCTCTTCTTATGAAGCAGGTTGAGAACTGACTACAACTTCTGTACAGTATGTTCCTGAACCCCTCACCCAAAATAGTTTGTACTTTTCTGAAGAAATGATTATATCTGTTCTGTGTATCTGAGTTGAGTGGTGTTAGCAGAGTGCTACAAGCATTTGGTCTTCATTTGTTTGCAGATGACTGTTTTGTGTCTCTTGGTCTCCCTGTAGTTTTTGTGAAAGGTTCATGTTAAAGTGAAGAGTTAACATACATGGATGAAATGAATGACAAATTAAGTTACTAGAACTATCCTATGAAATATGATATAATTTTTGAGTCATTTAAAACCTTATATGTATGTCAGACGATTCATCATATGACAGTTCATGGATGAGTTTCAATTGCCAATGGTGAGTTAAGTCACATGAATTATAATATGGAATATATCTATCTATGAAGGAAGGTAGTTTGTTTCTTTTGTTTTGTTTGTGCTGATGAGATCCACTGAACTGGGATGGTTTAGATCATGTTCTTGGTCTCTTTGGAAAGCTCTTGAGGAGGAGGGGTGCATTGGGCTTGGTTTCATGGCATTTGGACTTGTGGTGGAGAAGTTCTTTGAATATTGAACGATTTCTTCACTGAAAATTAAATTGCATCATAGCTGGAGGAATGTGCATGTGCATTTGGTGTTGTTGGAAATATCTTAATGAGTAGGATTTAATGGAATTTATTTGGTAAGATTTGGATTCAAAATGTGGGAGATATTAAATTTTAAGTGATTTTTGCTGTTGAAGATTCAAATAAATTCCAAATTGGAAGGAAAAATCAGTTGAGGCTGCGGTAACACTTGAAGATATACCATTCAACTCAAGCATGATTTCCTTTCATATTTGGCTGTTCAAAAAATGTATACATACATTGCAAAACAATGTTTACATGTTGAGTTTCCCTATTTTGTAATGGGTTCACACTTCGGCCAATGGCATAGGCCACACTAGGCTATGTATGAAGGAAGGTAGTTCGTTTGTTTTGTTTTGTTTGTACTTATGAGATCCACGGAACCAGGATGCTTCAGATCACATTCTTGGTCTCTTTGGAAAGCTCTTGAGGAGGAGGGGTGCATCGGCTTGGTTTCATTGCATTTGGACATGTAGTGCAAAAGTTCTTGAATATTAAATGATTTCTTCACTGAAAATTAAATTAAATTAAATCCTAGCTGAAAATCTTGGAGAAATTGGAATGTGCCTTTGCTGTTGTTGGAAAGATCTTGATGAGCAGGATTTAATGGAATTTATTAGGTAATATTTGGATTCAAAATGTGGGAGATATTGATTTTTAAATAATTTCTGCCACTGAAAATTCACATAAATTCCAAAAAACCAGGTTTTGAAAGGAAATTTCAATTGAGGACGTGGTAACACTTGGGCCAACAACACAGGCCACATTAGTATATACTAGTGTGAACCTGGTGCATAATGCACCTGTCGAGTAATAAGTGTCATAGAAAACAAAACCCATCAAAAAATAAATAAATAAATAAAAACAAAGGTCCGGGCAGTTTAACTGACACAGAAAACAAAACCCATCAAAAAAAAACAAAAAAAAAAAAAAAAAAAAAAAAACAAAAAAA
>Ga0116227_10010249_pt1 | contig 16479 bp, 15 predicted proteins | sample S1TSphgellanicum_FD_89693 | JGI IMG/M metagenome (GOLD analysis project Ga0116227, IMG submission 89693) | Host-associated microbial communities from peat moss isolated from Minnesota, USA - S1T2_Fb - Sphagnum magellanicum MG | ecosystem: Host-associated > Plants > Peat moss > Unclassified...
ATCGGCTGGTAATGGCGCGCGTATTTCTCGGTGATCAGGTCGGTCTTGACGATGACGCAGACGTCGGTCGTCCGGAACTGCGCGTCGACGACCGCGCCATCGCCGATGAAGCCGCCCAGCCTCAGATAAGCCTTGAGCAGCGGCGGCATCTTCGGCTTTTCGGTGACGCGTGCATCTGCGGCCGGCAGCGGAATGAAAGGACGAACCTGCTGGCGTTCCGGTGCCATGTACTTCTCGCGCAGCGTGCCGAGGATGGCGTGCGCGCTGGCGCCGCCGTCTTCGAGGCCGATGCTGGCGCAGCCGAACAGGTAATCAAAGCCGTGGCTGGTGATGTAAGCCGCAATGCCCTGCCACAGCGTGGCAATGGCTGCGCCGCCGCGGTATTCGTGGTCCACGCAGGTGCGGCCGATTTCCATCACGCGGCCAGGCAGCGAGTCGATCATGGCGAGGTCGAATTCACCTGCGGAGTAGAAGCCGCCGGCGTTGGGCGCCATGTCGTCAGTCAGAATTCGGGTGCAGGCGATGACCTGACCGGTCAGTGTGTCGCGCACCATCAGGTGGCGGCAGTAGCGGTCGAAATGATCGTGATCGATCCCTTCGTCACCGCCATCAATCTGTGCGCCCATCTCTTGGGCAAAGACGCGATAACGAAGCTTCTGGGTTTCCAGAATCTCTTCGCGCGTGGTCGCAAATGCGAGTTCAAAGCGTGCTGCGCGGGTGCCTTCACCTGCTTCAATCAATGCGGACATTTCCATTTTCCTCTCTCTTTTGTGCACGTGCACGATAGGAGAGGAAGATGGAAGTCCTGTGACTGTTCAGTGAAGCTTGTGTGACAGCCTACATTGCAGATTGTTTGCGCTTATACGACCCAATCGAGATGCTGGTCAGCGGCTTCGGACTGCAGCATACGGTGCAGTTGTGACAGTGCGTCGGGGTCGGCCAGCAGGGTGTTGCGCTGGGTTTCGTTGAGTGCGGCCGGACCTTTCTTATATGCCAGCTGGGCCAGCTGCGCGCGCGCCTCCACGACATGCTCCGGGCGCTTGTCGCGCGGCGTCACCGCAGCGCGCACCAATGAGAACACCAGCGGATCGGCGGCGGCGCGCTTGAAGCCGTTGCTGTAGTCCGGGGCGCGACGTACGGCGGCCTTGGTCCAGCGCAATTCACGCGGGGTATTGGATTCTTCCGGGATCAGGAAGAAGCGGCCTTCACGGAATTTGCGGCCCAGCGATACGCGCGAGCTCCAGACCGACAGCGGCACGGCAATCATCAGGCTGCCCACGATCGGTAGCAGCCACCAGAGGAATCCCGGATTGAGCCAATAGACGATACCGGCCCAGATCACGCCAAGTGCGGTACCGGGACCATGGCGCAGCAGCGCCTCGCTCCAGGGCGTTTCATGGTCACCGCGCGGCGGTGATTTCCATTTGATCGCCCAGCCGATTAATGCCGCCGTCACAAACTGTGTGTGGAACAGCATGCGCACCGGTGCCAGCAATGCCGAGAACAGCACTTCCATGATGGTGGTGCCGATCAGTTTGACCGGGCCACCGAAAAAGCGGGAACCCTTGGCCAGGAGCAGCAGCAGCGACAGCACCTTTGGCAGGAACAGCAGCGTGGCGGTGGCGCCGAACAGGCGCATCGCCCATTCCGGATGCCATTCCGGCCAGGTCGGGAACAGCTGGTAGGGCTGGGTGAAATATTCCAGCGGTGTCAGCGTGTGCACCGCGAGCAGCACCGTCGACAACACCAGGAAGGTGAACCACAGCGGCGCCGACAGATACGCCATCACGCCGGTCATGAACACCGCGCGGTGCGCCGGGTGCAGGCCCTGCGAGAAGAACAGGCGGAAATTTTGCAGGTTGCCCTGGCACCAGCGACGGTCGCGCTTGAGTTCATCGAGCAGCGTCGGCGGCATTTCCTCGTAGCTGCCTTCAAGATCGTAGGCGATCCACACGCTCCAGCCGGCGCGACGCATCAGCGCGGCTTCGACAAAGTCGTGCGAAAGAATTTCACCCGAGAGGGCGCCGCTGCCGGACAGGCGTCCCAGCGAGCAATGCTGCATGAACGGCGCCACGCGAAGAATGGCGTTGTGGCCCCAGTAGTGCGACTCACCCAGTTGCCAGTAATGCAGGCCTGCCGTGAACAGCGGACCGTAGGCGCGGGTGGCGAACTGCTGGATGCGTGCATACAGTGTCTCGCTGCCGGAGGCGCGCGGCGCGGTCTGGATGATGCCGGCGCCGGGATTGGCCTCCATCAGCTGCACCAGACGCTTGAGGCAGTTGCCGGTCATCACGCTGTCGGCGTCAAACACCACCATGTATTTATAGTTGCGGCCCCAGCGGCGGCACCAGTCGGCGACGTTGCCGCTCTTGCGCTTGATGCGGTGGCGGCGCAGGCGGTAGTAGATATGGCTAAAGCCATCCACTTCGCGACAGAGATTGAGCCAGGCTTCCATCTCGGCGACGCGGGTATCGGCTTCACTGCTGTCGCTGAGGATGAAGAAATCGAAATGCTTGAGCGCACCGGCGCGCGTCACCGAGTCGTAACTCGCGCGCAATCCGGCGAACACGCGGGCGACATTTTCGTTGCAGATGGGAATGATGATGGCGGTGCGGCTGTCATCGGCAATCGGCTGATCCATCGGCGTGTTGCCGTTGATCGAATACTTGTCCTTGCCCCACAGCAAAACCCAAAAGCCCATCAGCGCGGTCCAGAAACCACTGCCGACCCAGGCAAACAGCACGGCGTAGATCGCCAGCACCACCAGCTCCAGCGGCTTGGTGCCGTGATAGGGCAGCACCGCACTCATGAAATAGGTGGCGACCCAGGTTTGCAGGATCACCAGGCCGAGCAGGAAGAAGCGGCGATTGCGACCGCTGACCCGCCAGGGCACTTGACCCGCATGCGGCGCTTCCGCGGCGACGACTTCCGGATCGCGTTGGCGCTTGCTGAGCCGCAGGCGCAGCCAGCTCGCCAGACGCTTGAACGGATTGTTCTTCCATTCATTGGGGGTCATCGAGGAGCGATGCACCGGTGGCATGGTCACCAGTCGCAGGTGACCGTTGACGTCCGTAGGCAGCACGCTGTCGATGTGCGCGTCACCACGCTTGCGGCCCTGCGCCTGCAAACGTTGCAGCAGCACATCCCGCTCGATATGGGCATCACCCGCAGTGGTCATTTTCGCAGATAGTGTGATTATTTAATGTATTTTTATTATTAATACATTGAATTTAAACGAATGGCGGATTCAAGGCATCAGAGCGTGTCTACGCCGATGCATTTCAGGGGCGCAGTTTAATGCCTGTGCATCCGGAGTGCTGCTATCAATGCAGAAACGCCCCTTGAGATGGCGTCTCAAGGGGCGCTTCGGTCAGACGGAACAGGCTTTAAGGATTGTTCTTGGTGCCCGACTGCGGCGGCAGGATGTAGGACCAGGTTTCGGAAATGGTCTCGTTATCCTTGCGCAGGAAGGCGCGCATCTCGACCGGCTTGTCGTCATCCAGGCGATTGAAACGCAGGATCAGGCGCCAGCCACCCGTGACATCATTGTGGACGACCTGACGTTCCACCATCTCGGCGTTGTCATCCATCCAGACGCCGGAGATGACCTTGGCGTTGGGCTTGAGCTTGGCCAGTTCGCCGCCTTCGAAATCAATGCTGAAACGGATGCTGCCGTCGGGATCACGCTGATAGCCGTTGCCGCGGCGCGTCTGCGTGACGTAGGCCACGGGCGGCTTGGTCTCCTTGTTCATCTGCCATGACAAGGTGTACGCAAAATCCAGCGGCTGGCCCGGTGCCGGCATGGTGTCCGGCAGCCAGTAGGCCACGATGTTGTCGTTGGTCTCGTCCGGTGTCGGCAGTTGCACCAGCTCAATGCGGCCTGCGCCCCAGTCACCCTTGGGCTGCACCCAGGCGCTGGGATGGAGGTCGTAGCGCTTGTCGAGATCTTCGTAATGTTCGAATTTGCGGTCGCGCTGCATCAGGCCAAAACCGCGCGGGTTGGTGGCCGTGAACGAGGTCATCAGGATGCGCTTGGGATTGACCAGCGGGCGCCAGATCCATTCGCGATCGGTCTGGATCTGCAGGCCATCGGAGTCGTGCACTTCGGGACGATAGTCGTCGCGGTGCGCCTGGTTTTCGCTGAACGAGAACATGCTGGTGAGCGGTGCCAGGCCCAGCTTGCCGACGGATTCGCGCAGATAAATGCGGGCCTGCACATCCATCACCGTGGAGTCGCCGGGCCTGATGACGAATTTGTAGGCGCCGGTGACGCGCTTGGAATCCAGCAGGGCGTACACCGTCAGCTGGTTGTCTTCGGAGCGCGGCCATTCAATCCAGTATTCGGTGAAGCTGGGAAACTCCTCGCCGGAAATCAGGCCGGTATCGACCGCCAGTCCGCGTGAAGCCAGGCCATAACGCTGGCCCTTGCCAACCCCACGGAAATAGCTGGCGCCCTGGAACACCAGGAACTCGTCTTTATAGTCCTTGGTATTGATCGGGTAGTGGATGCGGAAGCCGGCGTAGCCGATGTTGCGCAGCTTGCTCTTGTCGATGGTGTTCTTGCCGTAGTCGAAATAATCCGGATCGAAGCGCAGCGGGCGCGAGCCTTCACCGCTCAGCAGGTTAATTTTGACGGTCTGGTTGTAGTACAGGCCCGGATGGAAGAACTGCAGTTCGAAGGGCAGCGTGCTGCCGCGCCAGAGGGCTTTTTCGGACTTGAAGCGAATGTCGCGGTACTGGTCGTAGGACAGGTCCAGCAGTTCCTTCGGCAGGTCGGCATCCGGTTTCTCGTAAGGCTTTTCAGCCAGCGCGCGGGCGCGCTCGCCGACGTCCTTGAAGTCGAAGGCCTGGGCCGGCGTTGCCATCAGTGCGGCGAGCAACAGGGAACAGCCGGCCGCGGCCGAACTCCATCCAGATTTCATGGCATTCCAGTTGATGCGAGCAATACGGAATTTTAAAGGCAAAGCAGACATCCCTGTCGATGGTTTTACGTCGACGCTGCCGGCTCGGCCGACGCGTCCTCGGGGGTGTTTTGTGCAGATTCGTAAATCGACCGCATTTTGTTCACCAGCAGGCAGAAAAGTTCCGCAGTGCGTTCGGCGTCATAGATCGCCGAGTGCGCTTCCTTCTGGTTGTAGTCCAGTCCGGCGGCAATCAGGCCGCGGGCCAGCACGGTCTGGCCGAGGGCGGCGCCGGACAGGGTGGCGGTATCAAACACGCTGAAGGGATGGAACGGGCTGCGCTTGACGTTGCTGCGCGCAATTGCCGCATTGACGAAGCCGAGATCGAAGTGGGCGTTGTGGCCAACCAGGATGGCGCGGGTGCAGCCATTCTCGGAGACCGCGGCGCGGATCGGCTTGAAGATATGGTTCAGCGCTTCCAGCTCGGGCTTGGCCAGGCGCAGCGGGTGATCGGGGTCGATGCCGTTGAACTCCAGCGCCGCCTTCTCGAGGTTGGCGCCGGGGAACGGGGTGACATGGCTGAACACGGTCTGCCGGGGCACCAGGTTGCCGTTCTCGTCCATACCCAGGATCACGGCGGCGATTTCCAGCAGGGCATCGGTCTGGGCATTGAAACCACCCGTTTCGACATCCACCACAACGGGCAAAAAGCCGCGGAAACGGTGGCCGACTTTGACGATAGGGGGCTCGGTACTCAACAAAAACTCCAGACGGGGGCGGCCAGCGGCGTTGCGGCTGCGGATTATCCGTCCTTGTGGCCGCGGCTGCACGGACTTCCGTACCGGCAGGCAGCTTTCCGCCCGCCTGATCAGGGGCTGGCAGGGCGCTAAGCCCGTCTATTTCCTGGGATTACTGCGGATCCGGCCCGATCCGCACCAGCAATTTGCCCTGGTTGCCGCCATTGTAAAGCAGCTTGCAGGTCTCCACCGCCTTTTCCAGCCCGGCCACCTCATGCAGGCCAAAGTGCAGGCGGCCTTCGCGAACCCATTGCACGAAATTGGCCTGCATCGCCGGGTAGCTGGTCCGGGTGTAGTCGAAGCAGATATAGCCTTCGATGCGCAGGCGCCGCAGGATCACGTTGCGGAAATTGTAGGGGCCGGGCACCGGTTCGCTGCTGCTGTAGCTGGCGATCAGGCCGCACAGCACGACGGCGCCGCCGTTCTTCATATGCGCCAACGCGGCGTCGAGCTGTTCGCCGCCAACGTTCTCGAAATGCACATCGATGCCTTCCGGTGCCAATGCGCGCAGGCGCTCCAGAACATTTTCGGATTTGTAGTCGATGGCGTGGTCATAGCCGTATTGCTCGACCAGCTGCTGGCATTTGTCCTTGCCGCCAGCAACGCCAATCGTGCGGCAGCCGTGAATTTTGGCGAGCTGGCCGGTGACCATGCCCACCGCGCCAGCCGCTGCCGTCACCACCACCGTGTCGCCAGGCTTGATGCGGCCGATGTCGTGCAGGCCGATATAGGCGGTGGGGCCGGCAATGGCCAGCACGCCGAAGATTTTCGCCAGATCGAGATCCTGCGCCGGCGGCATCAGCATCAGGCCATCGCCATTGCTGATCGCGTAGTCCGACCAGGTTTCCAGTCCCCACACCAGGCCGCCGACCGGAAAATCCGGATGCTGCGATTGCATCACTTCGCCCAGCACCATGCCGCGCATCGGCGCGCCCAGTGCGACCGGTGGCAGATAGGATTCCATGTCGCTCATCCAGATGCGGTTGCTGGCGTCCAGCGACAGCAGGATGGTGCGCATGAGGAACTCGCCGGTCTTGATCGGCGGCAGCTCGTGCTCGCGCAAAACTAGGTTGTCGTCCTCGATATCCTTGGTGGGACGCTTCTGCAGAAACCAGCTGCGTGCGGTGGTCATGTGGAGTCCTCGGGAAATTTTCGACAGGCTAATCGTTGCGTGGCGCAACGTCCCTACCTCAAGGTGTAGCTGAATGGCGACAGCCCCACATGAGCGATTGAGCTATCATCTTCATTACTACGCCTGACCTGAACTGGAACCTATGACCGCAAAGAAAGCTGCCGCCAAATCGACTGCCAAGAAAGCCGCTGCCAAAAAGGTTGCGAGCAAAGCCAAACCTGCAAAAGCAGTGAAGAAGAAACCGGTAGCGGCGGTGAAGCCCAAGGCCAAGCCTGCGGCTAAAAAGGTGGTGGCCAAGAAAAAGGTTGCTGCCAAGCCTGTGGCCAAGGCGAAGAAAGTCGCCAAGGTCGCCAAGAAAGCGGTGGTGAAAAAAGCCGCTGCCAAGAAGGCGGTTGCCAAGAAGGTTGTGAAGAAGGCGCCGGTCAAGAAAATCACCAAGCCGGCTGTCAAGAAAGTCGTCAAGAAAGTCGTTGCCAAAAAGGCTGCCCCTGCTCCGCGCAAGAGTGTGACCAAGACGGCTGCGAAGAAAGCACCAGTCTGGAAATTGCCGGCCAAGAAACCGGTGGTGGCTGCGCCGGTGGTTCAGCCCAAGGTTGCCGCAAAACCGGCCGTTGTCCCGGCAAAGAAAAAGCCGAAGCAAAAAGCGGCGCCACGCAAGCCAGTCAAAACCACCCCAAAGGCCGAAGCGCCGAAGCGTAAGCCGCGCAAGGCTTCAGGCCTGAAGCGCTACGCGGAAGTGATCAAGCAGGCACTGGCGATCAAGCAGCCCTCAGGCCCGCAGCTGGAATTGCTGCTGCGTCCGGAATACAGCGAAAGCGGCCGCGTCTCGCAGGACGCCGAGCGTCTGATGGGTGTTTCACGCAAGGTGCACTAAGGCGCCTTCGTTCAACTGGTCTGCATGGCGTTGGGTTCGATGACCAGTAGCAGGTCGCCGGGTTGGATGACGGTTTTTTCCTTTTCCCAGAATCCCACCGGCTGTCCCTGGCGATAGAGCCGCACGACCAGGCCGTTGCTGATGTCGCGCATCAGCTTGCCAACTTCATGCGACTGGGCAGTCCGCTCGCGGAAGGTGATGCGGCCGCCGGAGTTGAGCATGTCCAGCACATAGCCGGCGGTATGCCGGTTGGTAACGGACTCGGCCAGCAGATAGCCGTTGACTTGTGAAGGCATGACCGTGGCGTTGGCGCCCGCCTGGGCCGTGAGCTTGACGTTCTCTTCTTCGTTGATGGTGGCGACGATGTGAACTTTCGGGTTGAGATGGCGGATGGTGAGCACGGCAAGGATGATGGTGTCATCGCGGCCGAGGCTGACGATGGCCGATTTGGCGCTTTCGATCCCGGCGTCGCGCAGGATGCGCTCCTGCGTGGGATCGCCGTGGAGCCCGATGTAACCGGCGTCGGCGGCTGCGCGCACGCAGTCTTCGGAATTGTCGATGACCACGATGTGGTCGAGAGGAGTGCCTTTGGCAGCGATCTCGCGGGCGGCAACTCTGCCGCTATAGCCAAAACCACAGACGACGACATGGTCTGCGAGCCGGTCTCTCAAACGCGACATGCGGATTCCCTCCCAGATTTTCTGAAACACGAGTTGATAGGCGGTGCCGACGAAGATGATCCAGACAAAGATCCTGACGGGCGTCAGGAACAGGGCGTCGACGATCCGCGCGCGATCGGTCACGGGAACGATGTCGCCGTAGCCGACGGTCGTCACCGTGATCATGGCGAAATAGACGACGTCGGTGAAGGACATATGCCCGTCGACGTTGTCGCGCAGCCCGTCGCGATCAAACCAGAGCGCCGCGATCACCAGCGCAAACAGGAACAGTAGTATCAAGGCGCGATGCAGCAGCATCCGTTCCGGGCTGACCGGGGCCTTGGTGTAGAGCACGCGCGAACGGTTGTCGCGCGACTTGCGAAGATTCAGCATGGTTGAAACCTTAACCCTAATGCTCGCTGCGCGGCATGGGCAATTTCAACCAGTCCTCCGGCAAGGGAATGAATTCGGTTTCTCCCGGCACCTTGGCAAACGTCTGATCCAGCCAGCGCTGCTGCGCATTGCGGATGCGCTCAGGGGTGCTTGCAACAAAATTCCACCACAGCAATCTCTCGCCATCGAGCGGCGGGCCGCCGAGCAGCATCAGCAGTGTTTGTCCGCGTGCACGCAAGCGGGGTTTGCCGCCGCTGCCGAGCACTGCGAGCTGGCCGGCTTTGAGAGCGTGCCCGTCCACTTCAACTGCGCCTTCGATGACGTACATCGCGCGTTCGGCGTATTCGTCGCTGAGGCTGAGTTCGGCGCCGTCGACCATCTGCGCTTCGGCGTAGAACAGGGGGAAGTTGATGCGAACCGGCGCCTGCCGACCGTACAGGCTGCCCGCGATCAGGCGGATTCTGGCCTGATCCTGCGTGAAGACCGGCAGGGTGGCGGCGGGGTGATGCTGGAAATCCGGCGCGCAGTCTTCTTCGGCGAGTGGCAGCGCCACCCACATCTGCAAGCCATGCAGCGCGGACCCTGAAGCGCGCAGGTCCGGTGGCGTGCGTTCGGAATGCGCAATCCCTGTCCCCGCCGTCATCCAGTTCACGTCGCCGGGATGGATATCGAGCTGGGTGCCGAGGCTGTCGCGGTGGGTGATCGAGCCTTCATAGAGATAGGTGACGGTGGCCAGGCCGATATGCGGATGCGGCCGCACGTCAATGCCATGCCCGGGCGCGAACTGCGCTGGTCCCATGTGGTCGAGGAACACGAAGGGGCCGATATGGCGGCGTTTCGCGTAGGGCAGCAGGCGTCGCACGGTGAAGCCGCCGAGGTCCTGGGTACGCGGTTCAATGATCAGCTCGATGGGGTTGGCGCTCATGGCGGGTCCTTCAATTCACGAAAGTGAAAGCTAGCACAGGCCGGGACGCTATATAATCGCGCCGCTTTTTCGCTGTTTCCTCCTAATTTCTGAACGTACGAACTCCCATGAGCAAAGTCCGCAAAGTTGCGCTGGCCTATTCCGGCGGCCTCGACACCTCCGTCATCCTCAAGTGGCTGCAGGACACCTACCAGTGCGAGGTGGTGACCTTCACCGCCGACATCGGTCAGGGTGAAGAGCTCGACCACGTCCGTCCCAAGGCCAAGCAGCTTGGCGTGAAGGAAATCTTCATCGACGACCTGCGCGAAGAGTTCGTGCGCGATTTCGTTTTCCCGATGTTCCGCGCCAACGCGATCTATGAAGGCGAGTACCTGCTCGGCACTTCGATCGCGCGCCCGCTGATCGCCAAGCGCCTGATGGAAATCGCCGAGAAGACCGGCTGTGATGCCATCGCCCACGGTGCCACCGGCAAGGGCAACGACCAGGTTCGTTTCGAACTCGGCGCCTACCACTTCAACCCGGCGATCAAGGTCATCGCGCCCTGGCGCGAGTGGGACCTGACCAGCCGCGAAACGCTGCTGGCCTACGCCGCCAAGCACAAGATTCCCATCACCAAGAAGAAGGGCGGCGGCTCGCCTTACTCGATGGACGCCAATGCGCTGCACATCTCGTATGAAGGCGGCGGTCTGGAAGATCCATGGTGGGTGCCGGATGACAGTATCTGGCGCTGGACCAAGAACCCGGAGCAGGCTCCGGCCACGCCCGAGTACATCACACTGAAGTTCAAGCAGGGTGACGTCGTAGCCGTCAACGGCAAGAAGCTGTCGCCGTACAAGGTGCTGGCGCTGCTCAACGAGCTGGGCGGCAAGCACGGCATCGGCCGTCTCGACATCGTCGAGAACCGCTACGTCGGCATGAAGTCGCGCGGCTGCTACGAAACCCCGGGCGGCACCATCCTGATGAAGGCGCACCGCGCGATCGAGAGCATCACCCTCGACCGCGAACAGGCGCACCTGAAGGACGAGATCATGCCGCGCTACGCCAAGCTGATCTACAACGGCTACTGGTTCTCGCCCGAGCGCAACGCGCTGCAGGCGCTGATCGACGACACCCAGAAGCACGTCAACGGCGAAGTGCGCCTGAAGCTGTACAAGGGCAATGTCTACAACGCCGGCCGTCGTTCGCCGGATACGCTGTTCGACGCCAAGATCGCGACGTTTGAAGATGATCGTGGCGCGTACAACCAGAAGGATGCTGAAGGCTTTATCCGCCTCAATGCACTGCGTCTGCGTATCGGTGCGAAGCGCGACCGCAAGTAAGCGTTCCTGCAGTAACAAAAAAAGCCGGCTTTCGAGCCGGCTTTTTATTGAGCTGAACAATTTGCCTAGAGTAACCCCGGATTTTGTAGGAGCGCCTCGGCAACTGCTCCTGCGTTGCTCTACCTCGGGCATCCATGCCTTCGTCTTAGGCGCGATTGCGCCTAAGAGGCGCTCCTGCAATTAATCGCTACCATTTGTCCTTGTCGTCGCGCGCATCCTGTTCGGCCTTGCGCTGGCGTGTGCGCTCCAGCGCTCCGGATGCTTCTGCGGCGGTCGCGAAGGGGCCGATGCGCGTGGTGCTGCCGCAGCCGACGCTTTCCTCTACCGTGTTGTGTTCCAGGCACCAGTAGAAATTGTGGGTGTCTCGGCCTTTGCTGACTGACATGGTGGGATCCTCAGGTGGTGGCAAACATGGCGATGACTGCAGCGGCCATCACGGCCGTTGCGAGCCAGCCGAAGAACTTCAGGCGTGTCGAGATGGCATAGCGGCCCATGACTTCCTTGCGTGAAGCCAGCAGCATCATCACCACCATGATTGGTACGGCGATGATGCCATTGAGCAGGGCGCTCCAGAGTAGCGCCTTGATCGGCGAGATGTTGGCGAAGTCCAGTGCACAGCCGCCCAGCGTAGCCAGTGCGATCAGGCCGTAGAACTCGCGCGCTTCGAGCAATTCGAGATTGAGCCCGGCGCGCCATTCGAAACATTCGGCGACGGCATACGCGGCAGAGCCTGCGAGTACCGGCACGGCGAGCAGGCCGGTGCCGATGATACCGAGTGCAAACAGCAGGAAAGTGAACTCGCCGCCCAGCGGGCGCAGCGCTTCTGCCGCCTGCGCCGAGGTCTGGATGTCGGTGATGCCGTGCAGGTGCAGGGTGGCTGCCGTGGTCAGGATGATGAAGAAGGCGACCAGGTTGGAGAAGCCCATGCCGATGAAGGTATCGAGCTTGATGCGGCGCAGTTGCCTGCGGCTTTCGGGGGTTTCTTCTTCGGAGGCGGCGAGTGGTACGGCACCGGGCGTCGTGCGCATCTCTTCGACTTCCTGCGCGGCCTGCCAGAAGAACAGGTAAGGACTGATGGTGGTGCCGAAAATCGCGACGATGATCATCAGCGTGTCCCGGTTCCAGGTGATCTTCGGCGTCACGATGCTGGCGCCCACCTGTTCCCACGGCACGTTGAGCATGAACACGATCGCGACGTAGGACAGCAGCGACAGCGTCAGCCACTTCAGGTATTCGACGTAACGCTTGTAGGCCATGAACACCTGCAGCGTTAGGCACAGCAGGCCGATCATCGAGGTGTACTCATGTGCCGAGCCGCCGAGCAACAATCGCGCGGCATCGCCCATGGCGGCGATGTCAGCGGCGATGTTGATGATGTTGGCCAGCAACAGCAGGCTGACGATGCCCCACAGCAGGGGCTTGGGGAAAACCGTACGGATATTGGCGGCGAGGCCGCGACCAGTGACACGGCCAATGCGCGCGCTCACCAGCTGGATGCCCACCATCAATGGGTAGGTGATCACCATCGTCCACAGCATGTTGAAACCAAACTGTGCGCCGGCCTGCGAGTAGGTGGCGATGCCGCTCGGATCATCATCCGCCGCGCCCGTGATGAGGCCAGGGCCGAGCTGACGCACGGCCGGATAGCGGTTGAATCGATCGGTAAGCTTGCTCATGGGAACGCTGACGCCAGACTAGGGAACAGGGGCCTGCTCAGATCGCGGCAGGGTGAACCAATTCAGCGCCAATAGCCATTGGCCCAAGGGTAAAAAAGTGACAAGGCCCTGTGGTCTTGCACGCGGCTCAGGCGGGCTTGGAACTCTCCAGCTTGAGAATGTAATCCCAGTGTTCTTTCTTGACCGGGGTGACCGACAGGCGTGAGCCTTTTTCCAGAATCCGCAGGCCCGCGAGTTTGGCTTCGTGCGCGCGGATTTCGGTGAGCAGGACCGGACGCTTGAGCTTGCGCTTGAACTTCACATCCACCAGCAGCCAGCGGGGCTCTTCGGGTTTGCTGCCCGCATCGTAATGATCGGCCTTGGGGTCGAACTGGGTGGGATCCGGATAGGCGTTGCTGGCGATTTCCATCACGCCGTACACGCCGGGCTCATCGCAGCTGGAGTGATAGAAGAAGGCCAGGTCGCCTTCCTTCATGTTGTCGCGGAACATGTTGCGCACCTGGTAGTTGCGCACGCCATCCCAGGGCGAAGTCTGCTTGGGGCGCTTGGCGAGATCGTCTACGGAAAAACAATCAGGTTCGGACTTCATCAGCCAGTAGGCCATGTCTCAGCTCTCTCGGAATTTGGTTTGGAATTTGGATCAGAATTTATATAGGCCGACTTCAGTCGCGACGGCGTTGAGGCGGACATCCCAGGGCTCGGACGGAATCGCGGTGCTGCGTTGGATGTCGTAACCATAGCCGACCAGCAGGGGTTTGCGGAATGGCCTGGGCGCGGCGAGGGCGCGGTCGTAATAGCCGCCGCCATTGCCCAGGCGTTGCCCGGTGCTGTCAAAGCCCAGCAGCGGCACCACGATCACATCAAACTGTTTGGCGCGGCGCGTGCGCAGACGGCCCGCGGGTTCCTTGATGCCGAGCATGTTCAGGCGCAGTGGCGTGTCAGCCTTGATCTCGACGAAGCGCATGCGGCGCTCGGTGCCGATGCGTGGCACGTAGACGTTTTTGCCTTCGCGCAGCAGCACATCAATCAGCGGCGTGGTGCCCAGTTCGGAGCCGTAGTTGAGATAGACCGCGATATGTTGCGCGCGGCGCAACCAGACGCTGCCGACGAGATGGCAGGCCGCCGCCAGTGCGGCTTCACGTGCGTCTTCAGAGGAAATGGCGCTGCGCTTGCGGCGCAGCTCCCGCCGCAGCGCGCTCTTGCGCTGCGAGGGCGTATAAGAAGGGGTGTCTCCCGCCTGCGTCGTCATAAACTCACGACCTTGAGACAGAGTCTCAAGTGGGTGCTTCGCAATGCTATTGGGCTTCTCACTTCAAGGTGAGCCTGCACGCCGAACATTGGTACGGCTCCCGGGGTTAACAATTAGGCTCAAGGGTTTTGGAGCTTGTGCCGAAACCGAGGGAGACACCGGTTGCAAGGATACCATTTTGGACTGTTGCAAAAGGTGACAGCCGCTCAACGGCAAGCTATTCCAGTGCCAAGGTAGAGTCGATATCCAGGCGCAGCTGCTTGACGCGGGCAATGGCTGCGGAATCCGGCTGCGAGACGCCATCGGTGCCACGCATTTCAAGCAGTTCGCGCGCGATGTTCAATGCCGCCATCACTGCGATGCGTTCGGCACCCAGTGCGCGGCCGCGCTTGCGGATGCTGGTCATGCGTTCATTCAGGTAATCGGCTGATTTTACGAGCGCTTCGTGCTCTTCCTGCGGGCAGGCAACGCTGTATTCCTTGCCCATGATGCGTACGGTCACGCTCAGCGAGTCCTTGCCCAATTTCGCAGCGGTCATGATTCCTGCTCCGTTTCGAGCGCGCGGATACGATCAACAATGCCTTCGATGCGGCGACGCAGTTCTGCATTGAGCGCCAGCAGGCGATCGCGTTCCTGCAGCGTGCGCTTGTGCTCAAGGCGTGCCTGACTATAGGCAGCCATCATGCGCTGCACACGGTCTTCGAGCTGTTGGAGTTCTGATTCGAGCATGTCAGAAATAAAAAGGCGACGGGCCCTAGTATAGCCCGCCGCCCAATTTGTACCAGACTGTAGTTGTCCCGGTCCCGTCAGTCTTACTGAAGCAGGATGAACAGCGCGCCGTTACCGCGGCGGACGTGCAGCAGCAGCTGGGTGACCTTGGGGCCTGCCAGTTTCTGGAAGGTCTCCATGCTGTCGACCGGCTGGCGGTTGACAGCATCCACGATGTCGCCCGGGCGCAGGCCGGAGCGTGCGGCAACACTGCGCGGCTCGAGGGCCTTGAGCAGCACGCCGCGTACGTCTTCGGTGGATTGCTTGGCGGATTCATCGATGGGCGCGAACGTGGCGCCTGCCAGCAGCGGGCTCAGGTCCGAGGCGGTTGCGGTCTGTTCGGTGCTCTTGCCAACGACCACCGTCACCGTCTGTGGCTTGTTGTCACGCAGGATCTTCAGGTCCACCTTGTCGCCCACGCGCATCAGGCCGACGATGTTGCGCAGCTGCGCGAAGTTCTCGATGTCATGACCGTTGGCGGACAGGATGATGTCACCGGTCTTCAGGCCGGCCGAAGCCGCCGGAGATTTCGGCACGATCTTGGTGATGACCGCGCCATCGGTGCGGCTCAGGCCCATTGCCTTGGACAGTTGCGGATCCAGGTCCTGGCCCATCACGCCAATGCGGCCGCGCTCGACCGAGCCATGCGAGATCAGCTGGTCCATCACGCTCTTGGCGAGGTTGACCGGGATGGCAAAGCCCAGGCCGATGTTGCCGCCGGAAGGCGAGTAGATATTGCTCGGGATGCCGACCAGTTCGCCGCGCAGATTGATCAGCGCGCCACCGGAGTTGCCCGGGTTGATCGAAGCGTCGGTCTGGATGAAGTCTTCATAGCCACCTTCGCTGATGCCGGTCTGGCGGCTGAGGCCGCTGATAATGCCGGAGGTGACGGTCTGGCGGAGGCCAAACGGTGAGCCGATGGCGACCACAAAGTCACCGACTTCGGCTTTGGAAGAGTCGGCCAGCGGCAGGGACTTGATGTTGTCTGCCTTGATCTGCAACACGGCCACGTCGGTTTCCGGATCCTTGCCGATCAGTTTGGCGTCGAATTCGCGGTTATCACTCAGGCGAACCTTGATGCTTTCGGCCTGGGCGACAACGTGGTTGTTGGTGATGATGTAGCCCTTGACGGCATCGACGATGACGCCGGAGCCAATCGCCTGGGCTTCGCGCTCTTCGGGCTGCTGCTGGCCGCGTGGATCATCCTGGTCGGGAGCGCCGAAGAAGCGACGGAAAAAGGGATCTTGCAGCAGTGGATTCTGTACGCGCTGTTCTGCCTTGGCCGTCACCGCGATGTTGACCACTGCAGGCATCGCCAGTTTGAGCATCGGCGCCAGCGAAGGCACGCCGCCTTGTTGTGCGACCGGCAAAGCCGCCGCGGCCAGCGCGGAAACGGCGGTGCCGGCCGTCACCGCTGAGGGGGCGCTGGACATCATGAAAGCTGCGGTGACGATCGAAGCAGAAACCGCAAGGGGTGCAACAATCTTTATAAGCAATTGACGTGACATGGTGTTCCTTCTTGTTGTGCTGATAACAGGCAGCGCGGCTATGACCGCGCCCGCGGTTATGAGTTTCAGGCTTATTTCATCCGCAGCCGCGGGTTGAGGTTATAGCGACCACTGATGCTGGCGCTGGCGAGTACATGGCCGTCCAGCGCCTTGCGCAGGTCGGCGAGAGAATACGCTCCCTTGACCGTAGCCTGGTCGAGATCCGTGGCATGAATGGTGAAAGTGTAGTGATGCACGCGTGCATCGTTCCACGGCGGGCAGGGGCCGTCGTAGCCGAG
>Ga0116227_10010250_pt1 | contig 16477 bp, 8 predicted proteins | sample S1TSphgellanicum_FD_89693 | JGI IMG/M metagenome (GOLD analysis project Ga0116227, IMG submission 89693) | Host-associated microbial communities from peat moss isolated from Minnesota, USA - S1T2_Fb - Sphagnum magellanicum MG | ecosystem: Host-associated > Plants > Peat moss > Unclassified...
AAAGAAAAAAAAGAGGGGGGGGGGGGGGGGGGGGGGGGGGGGGGGGGGGTGTGCGGGGTCATGGTACGAACTGGGGCGCACATGCCATGACTACATCCAAGTAGTTAACCTCTTGTCTCATGGCATATCATACTTCCAGTTGCCACCACCTTCCGCCCAAGGTTTCTTGGCTTTGCCAAGAGGGAAGACACTTTTCCCATCAGTATAGGAATTTGGGGTAAATGTTTTAGTTTGAACTTCAAACCAGTGTGGGCGACAAGTCTTAGGCCCGCTTTACACTAGAGTCAGGGCTGAAAAAAACTTGGGGCCAACTTTGAGCATTTTTGGGTTGCGAATTGGCCCCAAGTTATAAATAAATGCTACAACATTGATGCCAGAATATTAATAAATGCTGGAACATTGGACCCAAGGGTTGCAAATTGGCCTCCCAAATTTGATGGTGTCCATTTTTCAGCCTTGGAGCCAATACAAGGCCGTAATGTTTAGCATTTATTAGTAACTTGGGGCAGATTGAAAAGTTTTCTTCTATGTCAGCCTTGACTCCTAGTGTGAATCTTGGGGCTGATTTCAACTTTTGCACCAATAGGAATGCTGGATTTGGGTTGAACATTAGCCCTGACTCCTAGTGTAAACCGGTCCTTAAATGTCGTCTGAAGGTTACTATTTTATAGCGTACACATTGCATTAAAATGTCCTCAGTATTTTGCACAGTATCATCATTTGTCATGAGTTTGTTTGAATCTGAAATAAAAGGCTGAGCCAATTACATGATGAAAATGGTGTTTCTTTATTCAATTTTCCTTTATTTCACAAAAGAAACAAACTTTTGCGGATTAAAAAACACGTTTTGCTCTGAATTAGAACATGTGTTTCCAAGTTTCAATAAATTGCCAAGTAGTGAAAATTCCCACCCAAAAGATCACTGGATGAAACACATGTTTGCTTTCAGGGTTTATTTTTTATCCATTCAATTTTGTGATACAACCAAAGAAATTTCAAAAAAAAATGCTAGAGAAATAATACTTTCTGCAATTTTTAGTTGAAAATTGACAAAAACTGTTGGAAAAAAATCAGTGTTTACTTTGTGTGAAAGTTTCTCTCTAAATCATGCAAAGTCCTTTTAGTCATGCTTAGTTGGCAAGTACACATTGGTCTTCTTACTTAAGGTGAGTTCAAACTTGGTGTTAGGGACTTTAGTGTCAAGTCTCCTAACATCATGCTAGCCATTTAGGGCTTAAACCTAGTTACCCTGAAAATTTTATGTTAAGCTAACATTCACTTAACATTAAGCTATTGCTCATTTAACATTGGGTGCCATGTAGGATGCCACCTAGATTTTCATTTAACACTGACTTAACATCAAGTGTGAATGCACCATTACCTGGTTGTAATTATGTTTGCTTAGTCATGCTTAGTTGGCTCTCTTGATGTCTTCTCTTCTTACATACTTGGCTGTATAGCGTAGGCTATATAGCCTAGTTAGTAGTTATGTTTTAAGCTCTTTGGTTCTGTTTTCTGTGTTGGAGGTAGTTAGTAGTTATTAAGTTAAGTATAACTGAACTACCTATTATTATCATCAGTAAGCTCTCTTCCAATTTCCTTGGTTGATCAAGGCTGTCTTGTTTTTTGGTTTGTCTTCAGCACAGGAATGATTTCCCCCCCTGAAATTAATAGCATTTTCCTTTCAAACTCACCACTGAAAGGAAAATACAAAATACTTTTAGTCATTGTTTAGTGATTGAAAATGACTGAAAAACACACTGTGCTGAATACCATGTGTTAAAGTTTCCAATTCCTGTCTTTAGTCAACCTTGGTTCAAGTGAGAGAAAGAAAAAGAGAGAGAGAGAGAGAGAGAGGAGGGAAGAGGATTGCCATGAAGCTCTCGTTAAAAAGGGGAAAATTCATGAGCTGCAGAGCGTGTCGTTGTGTTTCTCAAATTTTTTTTGGCTGTTTTCTTTCTTTGAACGCCTACTGAGGTAATTCCTTTTTTTTGTCTCCTACTTTTAGGGCAGTGATTTTTTGTGAGCACTGCAACAGACTTTCGCAAACTCCAATGCACAGCTGTTTGTTTGTGACGTACCTCCAACCTTCCTTGTAGTGGCATTTCTACGGAAGCTCGCTTTAGCTATCTCGCTTGTTGTTGCATCAGCACTGCTGGTTGGTAGTCAATCTTTCGACTGCTTTTTCTCAAGTTGATTTTGGTTTTCTTTTTCCCTGAGGTTTCTCTGTTTTGCTTTTACTGGCTCTTTTTCATCTTGAAGCTTTTGGTTATACCAAACTGTATTCTGAAGTGTTTATTTGCAGTGTCATTTTGTTGATCAAGCTCAGTTCCGTCCGATCATCTTCGTAGCCGCCATCTCATCTCTTTGAGCTGCTGCTGCTGCTGCATTCTTTGAAGAACTCCTCTCATATGTCAAACCTTTTTGTTGCATTCCTCCTGTTAGCATAATCCCTCTCATTCATTGTTTACTTCATTTAGGTCTGCAACTGTCTGGAGCTTTATAACGTTGTACGTGCTTTTCTATCATTGTCCTTTTGACAATTTTTGCTCCAGCTTCCAGCAATTCATCTGTGAAGCTTTATTTAATATTAGACACCACTTTCATGTCTACAGCTCTTCTCCAAAAAAAACATAAATCTGGTTGCGAACAACAAGGGCACGAATTTCGTTATCTTTTGTTGAGATGTTGTGGTTTGCATGAGTGAGCTCTTCATGTCTCTAAAGAGTCACATTTCATGAACTTGAAAACTCTGAAGGTTTAAGGTCTTGATCTGAAATCAAGCTCCAATTCTTTTCAGCTTTTTTTAGAAGTTCCCAGACTCCAATCTTCTAAGCTTTTTAAGTGCATCATCAAAATTCCAATTTTTTGGAGACTTTTTGCTCTGAACTCCCCCAGTTGGTGAAGAAAGTCAGGGAAGATGACAGAGCTATTTGTGGATGCCATGCAATCAACACCGAAGAAGTGGTCAAAGAAGGCCATTGGAAGGTGCCTCTGTGTGTCACTGATAATCCTTTTGCTCCTAGTTTTCATTATTGTGATCTCCATTGAAGTCCCAGCTGAGAAGAGGAGAAAGCACCAGTCAACAACGCCACCATTTTTCAAGGATTTCAACATCACTTGGGCTCCAGACCATACCCAATTGCTTGACAATGGTGAAGTTTTGGAGCTCAAACTTGACAACACATCAGGTACTTTGGTTTTTGAATGAACTGATTTTCTCAATGTTTGATGAGAATGTGAAAGAGTGGTCATGATCTGGAAATGTGTAGGTAAAGGAATACAACCTTTTAAGAGTCACAAAGGGAATGCGAAGCTTGGTTTGTGTTCTGGAATAAGAGTCCTTGGATACTTATTTTGACTTATGAATGCTTGATCATAGTCTACTGCTTTGGTGTGTGCTCAAATGCTGAAAAAAATCAAGCTGGAAAACCAGAACTGTGAAGGAAATGTCATAGATTCAGTCCGTGTTAGGGCAAAGTGCGTAACTATATCCAAGCACTCAATTGACTTGGAACAAGAATGGGAATGGTTGTAAATGGTCTATCAAAGTGTATAATGATGTAGTTGAGCACAGAAATGAAGAAAACCAGTCCACTGTGGGGAGACAATCTGAATTGTTGGCCAGTCATGTTTTAGATGGGATTCAATCCATATGCATTTTGAGCACAAGAGAGTAGCACTCTTATCAGCTAGTGATACAAAATGTACAATGCCCAAATATTTATTGCAGCATAAAGTGCAACAAACAAATAGGATGTTCATTTTGCTGTTAAGCAAGAATACCAATTTGAGCTAGGAAAGGAAAATTTCTTTAGGGCAGAGACTGAATTTGTGTGGGCACTAAAAACTTGTGTCCCTCTGAGAATGTTTTAGCCATTTTCAGTTGATTTATCATTGCCTGGTCATAAATATTGACACCTTGTCTTGTGAAGGAATGCATTATTGTCTTGGCAGGCAAATCAAATCCTTTATTGAATACTTGGATTTAATCTCAGTCATAATATTCCGCAGTTTCTGCAATAGGACTTATATGCAATCATCAACATCATCAAATTAGTTAAGAAAAGTATCAAAAGTATTAAGTACATTGGCCACTATCATGAAATTGCTATTTGGAAGATTGAACCTGTCAGTTGTCAAGTACGATGTATTGCTGGATTGACTTCAATAGGATCAAGAACTCATGGAAATTGACTGATTCACATTTATGCTGTGCAGGCTCTGCGTTTCAATCCATAAATCAATTCCTATTTGGCAATATCACCATGCAAATCAAACTTGTTCCCAATAATTCTGCTGGCACTGTCACAGCCTATTATGTATGTTTCTTCCCTATCTTCTGCCTGCAAAACTGATGCTCAAGCTGCATTCTGCTAAATCATCATACTGAGACATCGTCATGGGGCTACTGTGCATTGAGAATATCTGTAGTGTTTTTTATCTATTGCACTTTGGTTTCAGAAAAATTGAAACTTTTCTTCTTGCAATGCTGCCTTCTTGTCAAAGAAATATAATGTTTCCAATTTTTTCAACTGTTTAGATTAAGTTTGCAATTGAGGGGCATGATCAAATACAGTCCAGCACTGACCATGGGTCCATCCACCAAGATAGTAATGCAACATTTGTTTCCAAGATTGGTATCAGAAAGTACATAGATGGTTAAGTGACAGCACAAATAGATCAAATTGACTTTCCAGGGAAGATTTTTAGAGTGCTTCCCTGTGGTCTGTGCAGTAAACCCATTTTTGTCTAAAATTTGGTGGAAATCTTGGTGAGGCTGATGAGAATATCTTGTGTGGGGTTGGTTGACAGCTTTCTTCACCATGGACACACCCAGATACCCATGATGAGCTGGATTTTGAGTTCCTTGGAAATCTCTCTGGACAGCCTTATATATTGCAGACCAATGTGTTTGCCAATGGCACAGGAGGACGTGAACAGCGCATCTTTTTATGGTTTGACCCAACTGCAGACTTCCACAGTTATGGTATTCTGTGGAACCATCGGCAAATAGTGTAAGCCCTCACAGTTCTGAGTTCCTTGCATTCACACATGGTTCAAGCCAAATTACAATGATTACTATTGTTGCAGAATGTCATGGGTTGTCCACAAATTGGAACTTCTGAGCAGATATGGAATTCTTTGAACTTGAAAGCTTGTACCTACATCCCAATGACTTTGGCAAGAATACCAAGCACAAAAGTTGGCTCAGCTTGCTTCCAAGTCCTCCGTATGCAAAAAAGTACTTCCAGACACTAAAAAGCTTCACTTTCTATACTGACAAATAGAAATCCTGAAAAAGATGTTGAAGTTAGACTGTACAGGAGTTTTTAAAGTTGTCCAAAATCTAGAAAAATTGGTCAAAATTCTTTAGGAGCATTGAAGTTGGTTTTTCTTTTGTGCCCAGATTTTCGGTGGACAACTTGCCAATCCGATTATTCACCAACAATGAATATCTGGGAATGGCATACCCAGACCACCAGCCAATGACCATTTTTTCAAGTCTTTGGAATGGAGATCAATGGGCCACCCAAGGCGGACGCATAAAAATTGATTGGGCAGCTGCGCCATTTGTGGCGTCATACACAAATTATAATCTTGATGCTTGTGTGGCTGAAAATGCCAATGCATCATGTGCAACATTTTATGCAAATAACTGGTGGGATGGAGCTGCTTATCAAATGTTAAGTTCAGACCAACTTGGCAAGCTCAGATGGGTTGAACAGAACTACATGGTATATGATTATTGCTCAGATACGAAACGTTACCTAGTTACACCTGTTGAATGTGCCCAAAACTCAGGTGGGATTGTCTAACAAGGGTTGAAAGCCCTTGCTTGGTCGTAATCAGTACTGTAGCTGTCTGCAACTTAGTAATGGAAATAGACTGCATATTCTTGGTGCTTGCCAATGTGGTCTTGCATGTTTTACATTGCTCTGATGTATCCACATACGTGGTTAGACTTTGTCCACATGTTGGAGACATGACTCCAATGTGTAGTAGGTTCAAAAACCATATTCCATCTAGGGTGAAGAAACAACCCTCAATAGCCCACCTCTGTCAATTCTACTTCTACCCAACCTTGTCTTGTTTGCACTTTCTATCATTAATTATCCTGACTTCAGTTTAGAGTTCATCCTTGACATGGCAACAATATTCATAATATTGTGCATATTGCCCCTGAAAGTAAGTAAGGATGCACCTCAACCATTCAATGCAACCAAGCAGTTTGTACTGTTGATCCAGTGTAGCTTTGCAATTGAGGAGAAAAGATTTCATTTCACAAATTGTGGGAAATTCAGATAGTATGTTTGCATAAATTTCTGCTGGAGCATTCAATGTGAAGAGACACAAATCAGAATGCCTCATCCTCTGTTCTCATCTATAGTACCCACTTGTCCTGTTAAACCCAAGTTCTGACCTTCTAATGACAGACATTAGACAGCACACTACAGTCTGATTCTAGTGTATTACTCTGGATGGTGACATTTCACTCTGTTAGAGAATTGGGACAGATCCTAGCCATCACAAGAATTGTGTAAACAGTTTTCTCCACAGCTCACTATCTTCTCACATTGGTCTGAAAACGAAGAGACTTCCATGGTACCATCTCTAAACTTGGAGGGTTATTCAACTATTCGCAACTAAGTAGGAGGAATACTGATGGTGGAGGATAGTGAAGGCTTCAATTCCTTCACAAAATCTGTACACAGCATTCAACAACTTGAGAAGGGACTGAGAAATGGAAGGTGAGATGATTTTATTTTCACATGTGTTTTAACTACAGGTTCATTGTGAAATTTTCATTATGAACATGTGGTTGTTAACCCATTAGCATTTTCATTTTGCATCGCTTATCAAAGAGATGGGGTATCTATCACATTTTGACGAGGTTTCTATTCTAATTGCATTTCATAAATTTTGCTTCATATGATTGTGAAAATAGACTATTTTGAGTTATATGGCGAAGAAGAATAATAATTATCATTATTTTGATATGTAGGACTGTCATGTCAAAGAAAAATAACAATATAACTTTTTCAATGTACTTCATTTTGTGATAATGTTTTGGAAAGTGTATGTCTCATAATGAGTGTTTGATTATTCATGAATTTCTCATTGGTGTTGGGCATGTATCTAATTTCAGCTTTAAATCATTTGCTCAAGAAGAAGGTGTTGAATGTGTCTAGACAAAATGAAAACATGAAGTTATGAGATTATTGTCCCTTGCGTTTCACATCCATTCATTTTTACTAAAACTTAGTAATTATGCAAGGTGATGTGGTGGTGTTATAAACTAAATATCTAGGGGTGATATATTTTAGTAACTAAATTTTATTCCAGGTCATTTCATTTAACTCATTTATTGTTTGTATGTTTCATATTTTCATGATTGTGTATTATAGTCATCATAACCATGATGGGGATGTTTAATAGCTATGTTTGTTATGCAAGGTGATCATTCAAGGGATCCTTCATCTAGTTCATTTTGGGTGCTTAAAGTTTTTTCAAATAATTACTTTTTGTTGTTTTATTCAGTGTAGATGATATCCATTTCATTGACCTTGGGGCCTTTCCACAACTTTGTTTTTATTTATGAATTTTATATTTTCATAATTACCAATGATGGCATTTAATTGTTAAATCTAACACCAACTTTTCATGTTTTTTTTTAGAATTTATACTTTGAGTCATGTTTTAGGTCTTTTATAATGTCTTCAACACTTGCAATCTTTTTCTTTCATGAATATCTTCTGGAAGATATGAAACTTGCACATTTGCTCTTTTAATTGGGAGAAATTCAAGTGCAATACATGATCTTGATTTGTTATTTTCCCAAATCTTGATTTGATTTGATCACTCATCACATTTAGTTTCTTATGTATTAGCCATTGCCACACAAACTATTTGTCATGTTACCTTTCTTTATAACGAATTTTTGATTGGCTATTGATCATTTGTCTTGGATATATTGGTTCATATTGATACCTAAGATTATCATGGGGTGTTGAAAAGGATTGTGTGGTGTTGTGTGAATCATGGGGGCATAAAGGTTTATAAATTTTTATCTTTTTAAGCAATTTGGCCATGACAAACAAGTGATGGGGAAGATGGGCCGCCATCTAGAGAACATATGGGAAACAAGTGTATCTTGGTGTTGTTCCTTGCATTGCCACGTTGGATTCTTGATGTGTTCTTCAATTCTTGTTGTTATTCCCCATATTTTCCCCAACATTTTGGTGTTCACCTTGTCTTGTTTGCATCACGTTTTTTCCAACATTTTGGTGTTTGTTTTATCTTGTTAGCATTGTCACCCATGTTTCGATAGGTTTGGACTTTGCTTGAATACAAATGAAAAATTTATGTTTAAAATGGGACATAAACACTATGAAAAAATAGATGTTTTGGAACTAAACTTATAATTGGATTTTAATTGCAACTTTGAGTTGCAACAACCACTTGCAACTTAACATATTTCTATAGCTTAAGTGTTATCAAACAAGTTGCAAAAGTTGCAACAACACAATTCACCACATATGAAATTGTATACATATGTAACTCATGCAACTTTGTCATAACTAAACATTACAACTATTGTGTCATTAAGTTGTAACTACTATGTCATTACATTATAATTATTGTGTTATTATGTTGTAATTATTATGTAATTACTTAGGTAATAATGTGCTGAAAAATCATTAATGGACATGTGGCAATTTTAAATTTATTTCAAATTAAATATTTTAATTAATTTAATTTAAATCATTCAACTTAAGGCTGATAAGATGTTGACATGTGGTGCATAGGTCAATAAGTAGGTAGGCCTAAGGTAGGTAGGCATTATTACTTACATTTCTTAAAATAGGTAGGTAGTTCATTTGGGATAATCCTATTTTATTTTGGGTTTAACCTTTATGGCCAAATCTTTTTTTATTGCCTTGTTTCAAATGTCACTTGTTTTTTATTAAGTTTTTAGTGCATTTAATCATATACTTTATAAATTTTAATGGTAGGATAAACAATATGGGATAAAAATATTACTTACATTCTAATTGCAAATCATTTGCAACTACTAGAAGATAGGCCAATGAATAAACACTTTAACACTTAAATTCTCAAAGAACTTTAGATTTTAATACATTATCCACTTGCCTTTCAAGTGCAAAAGGTTTTTTGTAGACCTTGATTTGCTGCACCCATGGTTGTTTAGATTGTTAAAAGAAAAACACACAATGATGAAAATATGGTTGTCAAAAGTAAGTAGGGTGAATGTTGGTCATTGGCTTAATTCACATTTTAAGATTTAGCACATTCATCTTTTTCATATGTATTCTATATTGTTCTTTTATCTCTAGAGGTCGAATAATTCATGCAAGTTTTAACTTGGTGCACCCATAGCACTTTAGATTGCAAAAAATGAACAAAAAACAAGGAAAATATGAGGTTTAGAAATAAATGTTCATTTAAAAAAAAACGTGTACTATGTGATTTCGTCTTGTTTTGTATTTCTTATATGTTGTCCTTTTGCTTTTAGAGTTGAAACATATAATGTAGAACTTACCTTGGCATTCCCATGATGTTTTACATCACACAAAATAAACAATAAACAATAAAAATTCAAAATTCTTCAATCACCAACCAATGATTAGTAATGGGTGGTTTTACCTCAACATACTTTATCTATTACGTATATTATAATAGTTAATAAGTAATTTAATATCAACTATTAATCTGGAATTTACATGTTAATGCATAATAATAATAATAATAATAATAATAATAATAATAATAATAATATTATTATTATTATTATTAAATAATACCTTAAGTTAGTTATTAATTATTAGTTATGTTAGGCTAGGTTATGGTAGCCTAGCCTAGAATAATAATAATAATTATTGAATATCAATATTCATACTAATTGTTAATATTATTGTAATTAATAGTTGAATAGTTGCAAAAAGATCAAATATAATTATTGTAAACTTATTGCAAAAAAGTTACTATTAAGTGTTTCATTTATTCTAGTTGTATCATAACTGTCATATGTGACTTTTGTGCAACTTGCTAACAAAATCAACCATGGTTGACCAAAATCGTATATATGATGCATACATTTATTTGTATAGGGGTCCATTTTCGGACTAATATGCAACTACAATAGAACCCCATGAATTTATAATGTGACACTTTAGTTTTTGATTCCTCATATTTCCATGGGATAGTTGTAGTGTAATTGCAATTTAGTTGTTTCAAGCTCTAATCATAAGGTAGCGAAGTTTTTTATTACAAACAAAGTCAGAAACTACATATGTAGTTGTAATTTATTTTTTGTAATTGCTAACCAATAATGTCAAAAAGTACAAGTGAAAAATGAAATTACAGTTGAAAGTGTATGCCATGTGTCAACACCACATCAATAACCACTATGTACCACTACTGCTAATTTAATTGAAAATTGTTTTACCAATATAGTCGAAGGATGTTGTTAACTACATTCGACTAATTGATGAACTTCATCCATGAACTAAGCATGACATCAGCCAAAAATATAATTACAATTTCAACTAGGTTACAACTATGTAAGTTGAACATTTCAACTATGTTGCAACTAGGTAAATCAAACATTTGGCCAATGGTTTGGTGACACGTGGGCACATTCATAAAATGTGGGGTCAATGAATAGTTAAATGACACGTGGCATGCTCACAAGTTTTGGGGTCAACAAATAATTAAATTACACATGGCACATCCACATCAATAGTTTAGGGCACATGGTGCCTAAGCATAGGTTAGGTTTAAACCTAGGCACCTAGGTTAAACTTAAACATAGGCCATTTAATTTAGGCTTAAATTAGGGCTAGATCTAGGCACCTATGTTAGGCTTAGACCTAAACCACATGGCAATTAATAAATGAAATCCTATTTCATTTGGTTTAGCCTTTAAAGTTGAACCTTTTTGATTGGGTTATCCCAAATGGCTATTAGATTTTCATGTTTATTGCGTTCTCCAACAATCCTAATGCACTCCTTTATATAGTTTGGATTCATGGAATGAAAACCAAACAATATGGGATACAAATTTTAGTTGTGACCTAGGTAAATACACCTATCACCGAACATTTAATGATATTGGATCATTATATTGGATCCATGGTTTATTCCTTTTGAAACTTAAAACAATTTTGTAGTCTTCTAGTTGGTGTATCCAAATCTATAAAAGATGTTACAATCTAATGGAAATTGAATAAGATATGCCCTTTCAAAATGAAGGGGGTTGTGCTTTGGATTTTTTCATAAATGTTCAATATGATTTTGAAGCTTAAGCTATTCAACTTTTTTTTTTTTTTAAATTCACTTTAAACAGGTTTTATATATGTTGAGATACTGCATTTGTAGCTTTTGAAATCAAAATGAATGAGAAATGAACAATATATAGTTGTTGGAAATAAAGGGAGTCTAGAGACAAAATTTGAAACAAAATATCACTCTTTCTCTTCTTGCATTCTCTGCTTTGTTCCTTTGCTTTGAGGTTCAAAGAACATTTGTAGCTCTTTATTTTGTGTTTCCAATGACATAAAAAATGTTCAATTTCGTATTGAAATGAGGGACAACTTGACAGTGTTTGGTGATAGAGTACCATTTGATGTCTAACCTAGTTGTAACACAGTTACAACCTGATTGCAACTCAAATAGTTGTAATATAGTTCTACAAACTAGTATAAGCTTAATTAATCATAGATTTAAACTAATAATCTACCTAGCTTAGGTCTAGCTACCTACCTTAATTATTTATAGTAATTATTCATCAACTTTTTTAATTATATAGTTGTATAATTAAATAATTAAACACATTATCATCATTTATTAAATAATATGGTGATTTTTTACAAAAAAAAGTCACCAATTAAATGTATTTATCTATTAAATAATTAATTATCACTAAATATTGTTTTACAAAGAAATTCATTATAAATTCTTATTAACATTTGATAAAACAAAGATTAACTCGAATATAAATATTCAATAATAAAATTTAGATTATATTTAGATTATAGTAATTATTATAATGTTGTGATAATTAATAATTGACTACAATTACAACAACAACATTAATAATAATATTGTAGCTAGTAGTTAGGTTAGGCTAGTTATTTAATTATTTTTATTTGTATTTTTATCTAACTTCAAGCAAACAAAACTAGATTGTCAAAGGAGGGAGAAAAGGAGGGAGGGGAGGAAGAAAATAATCCTCTTGAGAGATGGTACTTGGAGAAAAGGAGATGCAATAGCAGAGATTGCATTCATAGATATAGACAACGAAAAGTTGTTGAAAGCATGGTTCTAAGCTGTATGGTAGCTGATTCCATCCCAAATATTGGCTTGGATGTGCATTTTATTACTAGGCAAGAGTAATGAATCAGTGCAAGTATAGCCTAAAATCTTGTCTCATTCATAGTTAATCAAATGCAAGATTTTGGAAAAAATGTGAGGCATTTGACAATTGAGAAAACATTGTCACATCTAGTGGTGAAAAATTCTTTACCAATCTATCTGAGTGATCTTGCTATCATAAAGCAAAGCCATGAAGTTGTTTAGAACTTGAAAGATGGAATGAACACACATTTAGTGGGGTCATAACCATTGAAAGTTATCAATGTGAAAGAATTGTATGCATTTTTGCATCTTCACAATCTATTAGTAATGGTAGAGGAATTTCTAAACCGCTTGGTGTAATTAGAAGAAACATCAAGAGAGCGGAAGAGCGCATGATTCTACTTAATAACAAGAAGGATGCATTCTAATTGAACTACAAGAAATAGAAAAGATTTGATTGTTTATTTGAGAGTCTAAAGAAAGTTGTACCTCAATGGTGGACTAACATTGTCTCCCCTAATAGAAAGGACATGGCGAGGAGATGCGTAAGAGTGAAACATTATGAAAGTCATGCAACCCATTATTTACAAGTGCCATAGGTGAAATTATTTCCTCTATTTCTGTTATGTCCAATGTCATTGAACTTTTCAATTGCATCCCATTTGTTTGTAAATGTGAAATTAATGAATATGTCATGTGAAAATTTGGAAAATGTTGATCTTAGGTGTTATTTTAGTTAGGTCTCTCTCTTTCTATTTTTCTCTTTTCTCTTTCTCCATCTAAATGCCCTTCTTGCTTCGCCATTTGATTTGCCATCTTACACTAGAAATGTACTAGTAATGTTCCTAGACCACTCTTTAGGATTCCACCATTTTTCCTTGAATTCCTTATTGTTTCTGCAAAAGGCCTGAAATTACATATTAAACTTCATTATTGTGCATTTTCTACTAGGGTAGGTCTTGTTATTGTTGTTGGACAAAAGCAAACTTGAAGTATTGCTTTGTTTTTTTGCTCGTGGTCATTGTCTTTCAAGTTACAAATCACTCACATGATAATACACTAAACACAAGAAACTATGTTTTCCAACTAATTTGTTGAACTACATAATCAATTTTTCTAACAGAATTGACATTTGGTCAAATCAATTGCCAAATGTTTAAGGAGAAGGCTTTCCTTTATTACCTATTGAAATATTTGTTGTGTTTGCTTCCTATCATGGCTTCAAATGTTGTTATTTATTGTTTGGATAGAAAAAAAATGTTGGAGTGCCGATTTGCTCTTCTATTCATAATCAATTTTTACTTTTATTATTATTTGCTCTTCATTTGAAGTGCCATAATCATTATCTCTAAGGCCCTCATTAGTGCTTTCAAGCTATAAAAATGGAGCCTAATGGGATGGTCCTCCTTTGTCACATGATATTGGAGGAGAAGAAAATTTATTTCAAGTTGATTCTATGATGTTTTTGTAGAATTAGGCTTTGAAAGTATTAACTGAACTTGATTTGTTGTGCTTCCTACTAGGTTTGAGATCAAATGATTTTATATTAAATGTTTGGACATTTACAACTTTGAAGTTTTGGTTTGCAATTCTCATAATCCTTTTTTGCTTTGAATGTCCTCAATGTGCTTTAATTTAAAAGTCACATGGGTTTGAAAAATTTGAGTGTCCTTTTAATTCCAATTTGTGAAGTCTTAATTAATTTTATGTTTTGCAATTAGGAGTTGTGTGTTGAAAGTCCGTAATTTGGCTTGAACTAGTCCTTTATCACAAGATTGGATCGATGTCCTAATTATGCTTTGCATCCAACACTCAAGAGGTGAAAGTCTTTACTTTGCTTTGAAGTCTGTTGTCATAGGACTGAAGGTCCTTGGGATGCTTTCAACTCAAGTGTCATGCTACTGAAAGTACTCAATGTGCTTTGAAATCCTTTTTCATAGGATTGAAGGTCCTTATTTTGTTTTCAACTTTTGAGTCATAGTGCTAAAAGTACTCATTATGTTTGAAATCTTTTGTCATAGGATTCAAGGTCTTATTTGTGCTTTGACTAAGGAATCATGTGTTGAAATGTCCTTATGAAAAAGTACACATTTACTTGGTCCTCAATTTGCTTTTCATAGGATTGAAGGTCCTTATTGTGTTTTCAACTTACATTTCCCAATGCTAAAAGTCTTTATTATGCCTTAAGAAGTCATGTGGTGTAGGACTAAAGGCCTTCATTTTGCTTATAATTCAAGAGTCATAGTGATTAATGTGGTTAATCTTGAACTTATGCATTGATCCCCTATGTCAGTCCTTGCTTGGTTCTTAATATAGTTTACCATTGTGAGACTGCAACAAATGTCAATTGACATTCATAGCGAATTTTCACTATGCATTATTATACACCTAACACCAAAAGTTTGGTGATCTCAACTCCTAGATTCCAATATATATACCATGTGTAGTTACATGTACTAAAAACCTTGCATAATTTATATACATGGTCCACATTTATGTCATGTTGAAACTAAGGAAGAGTTAGTGTTGTATTTTGTTCACTCCACTTTAAACATCTAGTTGATGCGAATTAAAGGGTTGATTGAGCATGATTTTTTCTTTTTGAGCCACACCTTGATTTTGCTACTATTGCTAATGTGTTGCAAGCTTTCTTATTTAGGCCTAAACTGCCAAGCCTAATGTTGGAAGTGGATTGTAGCATTTGATCAATTTTATAGGAAAAACAAGCTTTTCCTTTGCATGTACAATTTTGTTATGAAACTCTAAGCTTTTGTTGTGATGTGGGGTGTGTACTAGAAACAAAAAAAGTAAATTGATTATGCTAATGATTATGGAGTTCAAGTCAATGTTTATTTGCTTTGTTGCTTAAATACAATTATGTGAGATAAAATTGTGATCAAGTTACTAAAGTGATATTTATTTTGAAGTGTTGTCAATGTAGGAGTTATTTTTATTTGAAGTGTTTGGAATGAGCTAGTTAGTGCTTACAACCTATTTAAGCAAAGCCTAATGGTAAGCTACTTGGTCCTTAATGTGCTTTGGACTCTTGCATAATCATGTGGAATTAAGTAGCACATTAAAATAAAATGTACTCCTTTATTCCTAAACGTGAATTTAAAACTCCTTTGTCATGGAACTGAATGTTTAAACAATGTGCTTTTGATTTAGGAATCATGGTTTTGAAAAATCTTGGTGTGCTTTAAATTTCAATTTGTGATAAATTTTTTGGATTTAGTGATTTCCATATAAATGCCTAGTTTATGCAAGTGAATTTGGTTTGATTGTGAAGTGGACTTGAAAGTTTAATTGATCTTCTCCTTCTTCTTATGGTGTGGTGTGTAACATACTAACTAATAATCATGTGCACTAGTCTTATTGTTGAGCAACAGTTGGATTTCTTTACTACATTCAAGTTTGAGTATCTAAATGCACCTATTTCACTAATGACATTCCAATCCTTGAAGCCTTGGTGGGTCCGAAGCTCACCGCATGGAATACCTATTGCTATTGCTACTGCCAAGAATTGAAGGAAATTGTTGGGTGACTTTAATGACATCAGAACTTATGGGAAAGGTTTACATAAAACCTACAATTGTACTTGTAGTCATGTTTGCATAATGGTGTTTGATGGTGAGGGGAGTGTGTTGTCATCAAGATGCAATGCTCATTAGAAAACATATGCTAGTCTTACTGCCCTTTACACTTGTGTTTTCTGTTTGCAACCCATGGATGCTAAGTGGCACAACAAACAATGTTTTCTTGGAAAATCCACAGAATATGGGGTACATAAACTTCCTCTTTACACTCAAGAGTTAATTTCTAATGCACTGGTCAAATGGCATAGTATTGGCAATGAAATTATGGGTGTATCCAAAGATGGAAGCCCCAAGAAGGTGCCTAAGGTTTTACATCATGATACCCCTGCCAAAGACCTAGTGAAGTACATGTGACGCATTCCCAACTCCTCAAGGGGCTCAAATGTGAGCCCAAGTAGAAAGCAGCGGAATAAGGAGGAGTCGGAGCACGCTCCCTAGCTCACAACCCTTTGAGGGGTAGAGGGGCGGGTTGGAGCTCCGGGATGGGACTAGGAAGAGTT
>Ga0116227_10010252_pt1 | contig 16475 bp, 17 predicted proteins | sample S1TSphgellanicum_FD_89693 | JGI IMG/M metagenome (GOLD analysis project Ga0116227, IMG submission 89693) | Host-associated microbial communities from peat moss isolated from Minnesota, USA - S1T2_Fb - Sphagnum magellanicum MG | ecosystem: Host-associated > Plants > Peat moss > Unclassified...
GTAGAGTCCAACTCAAGGATTCAATTTGCTTCAAATCAGTCCAAATTGGTTCCGAGGAAATTGTACCCTGGACCCTCATCTAAAGTGGGCCTTAGTAACCACCTCCATTTTATAACTACCTCACTTTTTCCCCTATCCACCAATATGGATATGGAAAAAAAAATTAAAATGTGTCTTTTCATGTCCATGAAATGTATATTAATTTACCTTAAACTTGACATTGACATAAATAATGATGAATTATTAAAAGCCATATGGAAAAATAAAAATAAAATAAAATAATTGATTGTCACTAGTAGTGCACAGCAAAGTAGAGCCTAAATAATTAGATAGATAAGTGATTCAGGCAAGGATTTGTTTTCAGCCGTAAAAATTAATAATTGTTTAATATTAAACCATGGTGAAAAACATGGTCAATAAATAAAAATTATAAGTAGAAAAAGACTAATAGGTGAACATTTGGCAAATAGTAACAAGTTTTTATCAAGCTAGGGAAAAAACAAATTAGAACGGCCTTATTGGCCAAGATATTAGACACCATTGTGTGCAAGTTCCTAGGGTTTGTGCAAAACATCCACTTGCTATCATACTTACACCTTCAAAGAAGCAATAGTTACAGTTACAATAAGAAATGTTCCATGTAATGCCCCAAAAACAAACTCACAACTCACAATAACATCTCATGAACATCCTGCAAAATGTGGGACAAAATGAGGACTACATCATTGCCAAATCTCTCCCTTACAGGCAGAGCCAATAAACTCATGGCAAGGTTCTGCTCCTGTTTGCACATGAGCTTTTGCTCACTTAACTGAAAAACAAAATGGTACCTTTCCTTTGTTGCAATCCATGTCCAAACTTTTAAGTTAATGCTTGAGCAACTGCAAAGGTGGGTATTACTATCTTGGCTTTCAAACTGTGCAAAAAGTATTTCGGTGTCTCCACCTTGAGGACCCATTTTTGGGAGCCTTGAAGATTTCCTATAAATAATATTGAACGTAATTTGAGATGACACTAGAGAAATGCATAGGATCTGTCATGATATTAACAAAACTAGCGAGACACAGTCAGAGCATGAAAACACCAATTTCATCAATGCAATTGTCAAATCTTCAATATATGCAAAATGGTTGAACTGATCAAGAAACAATCACAAATGAGGTTTGTGTCTTGGTTTGTGCATACAATCCTGGATCACCGGAACGTGCTCGTTTTCACAGCTCCTAGGAGGCCTCTTTGTGCTGCATACATAGCAGATATGGAATTAGTCCATTCAAATGTAAACTATCTAGCTCAAATATTTCAATAAAGCTATTCTGAAGTTTTGATCCAATGAAAGCTGTGAAACACATCTCAGAGTACCAACATGGTGGGGGGAAACACCATGCCAGTTGACAAAACTTTACTAACTATTTAGAATGCTCAGAGCTTGCTGCAAGACAGGTCAAATTTAACCCTCATTACAGCTACTTTCATCTTTAGATATGTAAGTCTCTCTTTATGTTCCTATTGTTTATTCTGTAACCATCACTACTCTAAAATTGGTTGCAGAAGTACTGAACAATTCACTGCAAAGTCTCTCTCATCTTGAGACAAGAAGCTACAAAAACTCTGAGCTAACCCCCAATATATGGTAGCACATCATGAAATCTTTTCATGACCTGGAATTGTATATGGTTGTACCTGTAAGGTGCCAGAATTGACTTTGACTGCTGGGATGGAGTTTAGTTCATGACCATCCCCATGTTGAAGGGAAGGTTTTTTATGTTACAGCCTCAGGGGCAGAATTACAGTATGGTGTGTGGAGGCACACCAGGCGTGTGCTGGTCAGGCAAGCAGTTGCAAACACTAAGCCCAACAGAAGTCCCAGAAAAGCATTCCTGGGGTTCACACCAAAAGCTCGCCGAAGAAGTTTGCCACCGAAGGCAGGATAGAGGCTCCCACAAGCCAAAACCATCCAATAATCAAGCCCTTGATAACCTATCCCCATAAGGATGGCCAAAATAGCAGCAATTGGACCAGCCAATCCTGTGAGAGCAGCAGCTAGCATAGCACCCCTCCCACTGTGTGTGCCACCATGAATTGTGCTTGCCACTGAGACCCCTCGTGGAAGACCATGAAGTGAAACAGGTAGAAGTAGATGGACACCAAGACCATAAGCTTTTGGTGCTGCAACCCCTAATGCTAACCCTTCAGCAAATGCATGAAACCCTATCATTAGTGAGGCCAGGCAAGCCATTTGTGCCACTGGGCTCATGACCTTTCCAGGATCTGATCGCACTGTCTCAGCTTTTAGTGACTTTCTTTTCATGTGGACAATCTTCCTCAGTATATAGTGGACAAAAGCACCAGCACCCAACAGAGAGCAAACTTGGAACAAGTTCATTTTCCCTCCAGACCATAATTGCAGGGGCCGCCAGCTAGCCAACACAAAGGCAACTCCAGCACCAATTCCAGTTAGGAGGGTTGCTGGTAATCTGACTGAACTCGCAAGTACTGTAATGACAAGTCCACCAAAAAAAGGTCCCAATCCAAAGAAAAGTGAAACCACCAACGCAGAAAGATTCTCCCACCTTGGAGCATGATCAAAATTCTCCAAAATTGCACTGAGAGCTTCCATAAATGCAACAGAAAGCGTGGCAGCTGAAGCCACCTTTGAGTGGCTTGCATCCCGGAAACTATCTGGCATAACCTCTGCAACCACCATCCATATCATGCAGCCTGCTGCAAAGCCCATACAAAATGGCAAGACTTGGGTGAAAGCTTCTGCACACAGGAATGCGGGAACAGCAACCAGGGGTTGTGGCAGTGATGTGAAGATGCTCCACAACATGGAGTGCTTGGCTGATATACCTTGTTGTGAAAGAACCATGCTCACTGCTAATCCCTCTGGAATGTTATGAACAGCAATTGCTATAGTCACCATTAATCCCTGAGACAATCCCTTTGAGCCTGCAAAGGAAACCCCAACTCCTGACCCTTCCCCAAATGAGTGCAGTGTCATAATAGAAACAACTAGAATCATTTTGCGCATATCAGCCCCCTTTACATCTTGCATGCGGACTTCCCCAAAGCCTTGCAACATCTTCTGGCTGATAAGAATGAACAATCCACCAAACAGGATGCCAACAACCACCCAGCTACCAGATCCATACTTCTGGCCCTCTTGTATGAGATCAAAGCTTGCTGCTAGCATAACCCCAGATGCAACACCATTGCACATTCCAGCCCATTGTGCCTCCAGCTCCATGAAGAAGAAGGGGACTGCTCCCAGCCCTGTTGCTACCGCCATCCCCAGTGTGAGGAGTGCAACAGTTGAGACTGGAACTTTCTGTTCCACAGACTTTGCCACCACATCTTCTCTTATTACATTGACATCATCTTGTTGCTCTGGCAGTACATCCTTGAGCATCCCTGTGGCTGTTGCCTTTGGAACCACATCCTTGTTTCGCTGTGCATTGTCAGACCTCCTTCTTATGCCTGCTAAGATTGTAGCCCTGTCATTGATCCATGCCGGCTTTCCAGTAGCAATGCCCTCCACTAGAGGGATGACAGGGTAGAGCATTTGCAGCAAAAGAACTACTGTAACATAAAACAACAGAGTGGAACACGCCTGATTTCTAGACTTTCCGCCCATGCTGCAGCCTGATGCCATCCTCAACCTTCCCATAATTGCTGTTTCAAATTTGCTTGTCTTCATTTGAAAGGCTCAGACATGGCAGCAGCAAGGGTTTCTATGAAGGATGCAACCATTGCATCCTTCCTTCATTCTACTACAAACCTCTTATCAAGTCAGCATCCACTGCAATGCAATGACACATTTATGAGATGAACTCAGGCTTGATTGCATCACTCCTCTCACCAGAGAATGATTGATTACCCAAGTAAATTCCAGAACAAAACCCTAATTCTTAGAGTACAGAGTTGTGCTCTAAGAGCTTGATGAGATCCTCAATCTTTCTGGCATAGTTTCTGTCTGGCCACAAAAGAAAGCACCCCGCTCACCTCTTATGCTCCTCGTGGTCATCGTCGTCGTCGTCGCGTAGCGACATCTCCCTTCCCACATCATCGCCCTATTTATCCTTTCTGCAACCGCGCCGTCGCCGACGCCAACGCTGCTTCTTCTCAATTCCCTTCAAAACTCCCATTCCTCAACGCTCAAAACAAGTTCAACCGCTGGATCTTGTCCACCGAACCAAAAGCAAAAGGGAAAAAAAAAGGAGGAGGAGAAGAACAAGAACAAGAAAAGAAGGAGAAGACAACCTAGAGACACCAACACGAACGCACTTCCAAAAGAGCCTCGAAGTGTCAACTCCTAGCTAGCTGTGTGAAACACCACCACAATTGCTACAATTATTGTCAGAGACAGGATTGCAGCAACAAAGCGTTTATTTTCCGCTGGCGATCGCACCCAACCAAAGGACAGACGGGGAGAGAAACAGGGGATTCGCGAATGGCATTTGTTTGATCCTTTTGGGAGCCCCGCTGAGTGTGCAAAAGGCAGCGAAAGAACCGCATTGCTTCCTTCCCTTCCTTCTTTCCTTTCCTTTCCTTTCCTTTCCCTTCCTTCCTTCCTTTCTTTCATTAGGAAATAGGGTCCAAGTAATTTCTTTCTTTCCTTCATTTGCTTTGTTGGCCTTGCCTACCAAAGCAAGGATATTCTGTTTAGATTCATTATAGAGTATAGTAGCTTAAGGGATTTTGGCCCCTAGTTAATAGGCCTATTTTGATTATGAGGATTTTTGAAAGAGGATATTTTGGCTTGTGTTGAAACTTGAGATTAGTTACAGAGTTATAATATCTTGAAGGATTTTTGTTTTTTTTTAGAGGATTTTTTGAAGATTAGGTCTATTTTTGCAGGGTGAAATATTTGAGTTTTCATAATTCTTTCTTTTGCCTTAAGATACTTTTTTAATGGAAATGGCAAGGCCACAAGTGTGACAAACACCCTTGTTAGGAAATGGATACAAGGAATTATTAAGTATAGGGTAAAGGCCAAGGCCATTATCTCCTTGTGTGGGCCCTTAGTTTTTTAGAATACCCTCTTTCCTTTGTTAGGAAACAGGTACAATTGATTGTTTTAGTTTGCTTTGTTAGGACATGGGGCCAGTCTTTTGTTTTTCCTGCTTCTTTTGCTTTGCTAGGAAATGGGTGCCAATAATTTCCCCTTTATTTTTTCCCTTCCTTCCTTTCCTTACTTATATGTTTTTTCATCCATTTACAAGAAGGTTATTAAAATTTCCATCCATCCACATGAGGGTTATGAGGTCGATTTGAAACCTCTGAACAGAAGGTTTTGTATGGTAACCAACACCCTCTTGTGGTTCACCTCGCCCATAAGAACATCTCCATCCATCAGGAACAGTTTAAATGGCCTTGAAACTATACCTTAGATGAAGTTCATCTTAAATACTATGTAACTTCACCTTGCACCATAACCTAATCATTCTCAATATGTGGTAAGAATAATTCAATAGGATACTTGGGGGCTTGAGAATCCATGCAAAATGCTTTGGTAAAACATGGGAACATAAAAAGCACCCACCCAGACAGCAAATGAAAAAATATGCTAGGTAAGACCATCTCCAACTGCGCGCAGTATGTAACTCTGGATAGTAACATTAAATGTCTAAGTTTAGCTGTTTTTTTTTTGGCAACTCCACCAATAAAACTGAAACTGGAACTGCATATTCATGGGGCACTATTAATAGCAAATCACCTTGACCAATCATTGTGCTCGACCAATGAGAAATAGTGATCCGCAGTCAGGTGCAATTTATCACACTCTTTTCGGGAGGTGCACCACTGTATTGTGCCTTTTACCAGCCTCGGCAAGCTACACGAATTTGGTGCGCAAAAACCAATTTCGTGAGCTAAACTGACACATTTTGACTTTTTCTGAATAAATCTTACTGTCTGGAGTCACATACTGAGCACCGTTGGAGATGCTCTAACGTGCCCTCCAATTACACTAAAAGCAAGTCTACACAAAAGAAATTAATGTGTTCCCTTGTGTGTGGAATATGGATATCACATTTAAGGTTTAGTGCAAACTGTATTCCCCTATGAGTTAGTTACCTTCTGTGTTGAATAGAGACTCTTATTATTAGGGTTTAGTGCAAAGTATGTTTCATATGGGTTATCTTATTTGTTGTAAAAGGACCCATTTTAGGGTTTAATGCAAAAGACTTATTTTATATGCATTATTGTTGTGTGTTGGATGAAGACAGCTTTTTTAGGGTTTAGTGCAATAACTTATTTCATATGTGTTAATGTTGTCTGTTGAATGAAGACAGTTCTTTTAGGGTTTAGTGCAAAGTGTATTTCATGGGTATGTGTTCTCTTTTGTGTTGCATAAGGACCCTTCTCTAGGATTTAGTGCGGGTATGTGTTTTCTTGTGTGTTACATAAGGGCCCATTTTAGGGTCTAGTGCAAAAACTTGTTTCATATGTATTAACGTTGTGTTTTGAATGAAGACCGTTTTTTAGGGTTTAGTGCAGAGAGGGCGATGGCATCGAGCACCGCAACTGGGGGAGGAGGAGGAGGAGGAGGCACTGTGGGGGCGGCAGCAGCAGGAGGAGGATCAACTTCCAGGAAGTTCAAGCTGCAAAGAGAGAGCGAGCTACGTGTGGAGGTTGGATGGGAAACTCCTCTTCGTTTACAGTTGATGGCAGGCACTGCTGAAGTGTTTGGCACAGAGCTACCCCCTGCATTTTGGCTCTCTTTCCCTCCTGCCTTCAAATTTGCTGTGAGTTCCTTTGCCTGCTGCACCTGTGGATTTTGTGCGTGAAGAGCCAGACAGACGCAGAGAGAGAGACATCATCCTAATTTTTTGTTATACACTCATCAAGTCATTTACACAAGGGCTAGAGGAATCAACCACAAAGACTGTGCCCCCTCTTCTTATCATCTTAGGGTAATAATTCTAATGTATCACAAAATCTATGAGCAGAATGTGTATCTCACATATCAATGGACATTGTTATGGTCAAAGATGAATTGAACCTCAATTTTGCTTGGCAAGAATGTGTTTCACATATGTCAATGGGCACATGCACTGTCTTCACAATAGGGAAAGTGATCACTCTTGCTGTGAGGGGCTTTGTAGGTGTTTACATGGCATGGTGCTACAATTGAGCTGGATGGAGTCTCAGAAGTTGCATATGTTGCTGATGAGGTAATTTTTTTCTTCAGTGCATGTAGGGGTTTTGCACTGGAGCAGTGTTTTCTCATATGACACTTGTTTTCTCTTGAGTAGTCATGTGGAATGAAAATCAATCATTTTGTAACAGCTGCAATAAATCACAGTCTACTGCTTCAACACATTTTTCATTGTTTTTCTTGGTGCTCAGACTCCTATGGTGAGCTACATAAATGTGCATGCAGTGCTTGAACGCCGCCGCCAACGTGCCCAAGAGGCTGTTGGGCCATCCACACCCCCTTTGCCTGTTCCAAATCCTCAGCAGCTGGATTCCTCTTCTCCTGCAGTAATTCCTTGATCATCCCCATTGCCTCATGCCATCATATAGAAAAAGTTTTGCATTTTTCTTGGGAAGGCATCTAGTAATGATAGTCCTGTGCAGGTGGTGTCAGACTGATCAATGCTCTGGCAGAATGATAGTTTTTTGGAACTACTTTTTGGCAGAACCTTCCTCCATAGATACTGCATTATTTGTTTGTGAAAGCTTTATGCAGATCATGTCAAGTTATTCAATGGGTTTGGTACATTCTAGTTTGGACATGCCTACAAGTTAGGTGAAGAGCTGGGAGCAAGTAAAGAGGAAGGTTTCTTAGCAGTAAGCATAGGTAACAACTTCTCTAGTGGAAGGGAACTTGCCATTGATCCTTGGTCAGTGTAAACAGAAAATTCAGGTTACTGTAGATTACCTTGAGGTTGCTGTATGTATGCTAAAGATCTGAGCTGATGTTTTTGACAGTGAGGATTTGGTTGCAGGGTCCAAGAGTAATAGTTGTGGGACCAACGGATTCTGGGAAGAGCAGCTTGGCTCGGATGCTTTTAGGCTGGGCAGCACGTCTGGGCTGGAAACCCACCTATGTCGATCTAGACATAGGGCAGGGGGCTATCACAATTCCTGGAACAATAGCAGCCACACCTATTGAGATGCCCATCCACCCCATTGAGGGCATCCCACTTGATTTGCCTCTGGTCTATTTCTATGGGCACACCACTCCAAGGTGTGTTTGATGATGGCAAACCAAGCATGATTCAGCATTTGTGTTCTGGCAAACTTCAAAAGTGCACTGGTAAAAACTGTTCAATGTTTTTGTAGGAAGGAACATATGATTAGAAGGTTCCTCTGGGTAATCTGGATTCCTTGCCAAACATCCTTATGTGATGGAACATCTTTGGATTGAGATGTGCAGCATTAATCCAGAATTGTACAAAGTGTTAGTGAAAGAGCTTGCTCGAACTTTGGAGATTCAATTTGCTGCCAATCCTGGGGTCCGAGCGGCTGGCATGGTGATCAATACAATGGGTTGGGTGGACGGGGTCGGCTATGAGGTGGTTGCCTGAACTTTGTAGATTTAGCTGTTACCAGCTCTTTCCATCAGCTTGTTACTGTTTTCAGAAGAGTAAGCAGTTCCTACCATTTCCAAGTTCTATTAAAATGCTGGGTGCACTTCTGACAAATATACCCTAGTTGAAAACCTTACAAGTTCTGCCAGATGTCTTTGCTTTTTTTGGGTGAAGTCTTGGTGCTGAAGTTTTTATTGTTTGAAATTGCTGAATTAGTGACTTAATTTAGCGGCAAGTTGTGTGTAGTGAACAGCAATATAGAGCAATTGATATTGAGATGGGCCAGTTTGTTTGTGGGCTGCCTGGGTCACCAGTTGCTATTACATTCAATTGAGACATTGCGAGCTGATGTTGTTTTGGTGCTCGGACAGGTATGGTGCATTTACCTATACACCAATCAAGCACAGCCAGTGTAACAGTAAAGGAGTAATGGAACTCATGATTGTAGGATGAATTTTCTATTCAGACATTTAGTCTGGAGACCTGCTTTCTAATGCCTCTACCATCACAAGAAAGTAAGATACAGGTAGCTGAATAATGGATAATCTTGGATTTAGTTCAAAGGTGGGCCAGGCAAGTTATTATGGTGGAATTTGCCATTTGCAGAAATGCCTGTGGTCAGATAGTACTGAAGCAGTCACAGGGTCTCTGGAAGGATGCAATTGGTTGTTTAAGGAATTGGTTGAAAGGATTTTCCTGATTACCATTATCCTTTGCTGTCCAATTTGAGATGTTGAGTGTGCAGTGCAAAACCTCTTTTTTTGTACAGGAGAAACTATATAGTATGCTGCAGGACGTGCTCAAAGACAGGCCTGGGGTGGACATTGTAAAGCTTCACAAATCTGGGGGTGTTGTTAACCGTAATGCCAAATATCGACAACGTAGCCGCATTCACAAAACTAGGGTAAGACCCCCTGCTTTTTCATTGGCTTTCTGTACAAAACTGCGATTGTTTGTGTCCCAGCTTGGGTTGTGAACCTGCACTCCACGATTCATGGACTACACACACAATGTTTCAAGAGGGTTGGTCGGAGCATAAGGAAATGAAGGAAATAAACACTGGAATTTTCTGGATCAAGGTGCTGCTCCATTGTTTCAAATGGAGCACCCCTTTTTCTGTTTTCCAAGAACCAGTCCACCACATATTTGTACTCCATTCTGCTCTGTTTGATCAAAAGCTTTTTGTCGGTGCAGGAATATTTCTATGGTCTCATGAATGACCTTTCCCCTCACGCTTCGGTCTCTAATTTCAGTGACCTACAAGTGTTTCGGATAGGGGGAGGTCCACAGGCACCTCGATCTGCCCTCCCAATAGGTGCAGAGCCAACAGCAGATCCCACTCGTATCGTGCCCGTGAGCATCAATCGTGACCTCATACATCTTGTACTGGCTGTCTCCGGTGCAAAAGATCCTGAACACTTGCTATCCAGGTAACATGATAATATGTTCATGTCTGTCATCAAGTATATTATTGTGTTCCAATGGGAGTGACTTGAAGACTATTGTGTGCCAATATGACTGAATTGAAGACATCTGCCAAGTTTTGTTTTGAGATATGAAGAAAAAAAAGTTAATGGTGGCATTCAGATGATGTACTCAAAACAAAAGTTGTCTCTCAATGAGTTATCTGAGCAGGGAGTTGTGGTTGGGTGCAGTAACGTCCTTGGCTTCATCTACATCACAGATGTTGACGTTCCTCGGTCTCTGGGCTTTTTCCTCTCATCCCTCTTTCATAATACAAATTGTTGAGTTGACGTGTGATACTGTCTCAGTTTTTCAAAGCCTGAAATGCATATCAATCGTGTGATGCGGGAACCTCTGTAGTGCGAAGAAGCAACGTTCTTTTGAAAAAATTGAAAAGATTGTGCTCAAAAGAACGTTGCTTCTTTGCACAATATCTAAATTGCTGCTAAGAATAGGCTTTGCTTGCTTGCTTACACAGTTCTTTGTTCAAATGCAGGAAGAAGGTGACATTTGTGGCACCTTGCCCAGGCCCTTTACCAAATAAATTACTCCTTGCTGGATCTCTTGCATGGGTAGATTGACTTCCCGAGCAATTACTTCTAGAAGGAACAGTAAGTCCAATCAATCATCATGTAAGCAGGTTTCCTGCATCTGGAATCTGTACTCAGGGGACATTACTGTTACCAGGTTTCTGGGCTCCCTACCTTCACAGCAAAGTTTTGCCATTTTTTGTTTCATTTCAAGGACTACTGCTGCAGCACACATCTTCAGATGTGTTGTTTTGCAGCAGCACTTGTCTTCAGATTTGCATCTTATAGAGGGATTCGGTGCCCATTCCCTTCTTCATCACTTCAGAGTTTAAATCAGATTCAATATGTCCACCGTATCTACTACCATGTTTTTATGAGAAGGGAAAAAATCTCAAAACAAGCAATTGTGTATATCAAGCAAGCAACTGGATGAAAGAATTATGGGAAATCAGGAGGCAAAAAAAAAAAGAAAGACAAAAACCAACCACCTGTCGAAATAACCTCTCTTAATTACATGTCACTTGCACTAATTTGCTCTCCACTTGAGGTTTGGAAACTGGGTTTGATTGGCACTGGTGTTCAACTAATGAACCTTCTTCTCTAACTGTGGCAACAATTATACTTCTATGCACAAGATTGATTCTACTGCCAGGAAGTTCATTACATATCTTGCTTATGATGCATGAAGCATAGTCAGCAAGATATGTATACCTAATGATGGATTTCTAGGTTCAAACTTCAAATGCGTACAGTACGTACATATATATATATATATATACAGTAATGGCTCTGATCTAATTATTCAAGCCCTGAATGTGTAAAGGTAGTACTGAAGGATTTCTAGGGTTTTAAAGTTTGGATTTTGAGAGAGAGCTGTTTCCAGAATTAGCTCCAGTGGCTATGTTTGATCATGTACTGATCATATAATCGGAGTGAAGGTACTGAAGGATTTGTAGGGTTTATGGATTTGTATAATTCGAGAGAGAAAGTTAATTGGAGAAGAAGCTGGTGGAGCTCATACATGTGGCTAGGAACTTTGTTTTATCATCAGTACAATGTCAAGAGGAATTCTGGAAGGCGTTTACCGCCAGTGAAGATGGGTGAGCTCAGGAGTCGCTCGAAGACCACCTGCCATCCTGCACTTGTTGGGTGGTTGTTGTCCCAGAAGAAAGCTTGAGATGGGTTGCTACACACGCTGTATAAGGGTTGTCTGTTGTTGATAATATCCACATCGCCGCACAGTCCAGTGAAGAAATTCGGCGTACAACACGGTTTCAGAACTGTAGGAAAGCCTGCAAGGGAAATTATCACGAAGACATGATGAAATCGAGTGCAGAAATCGCTAGTTTGATTGCATCATGATATATGTTACTGTCAGAGATACTTATGATTTCATGGCTGCAATGTGGGTTGCAATTCGTGTCTGCGAATCTAGAGAAAGGAAGTGAACTTGGGTCTAACCAGTTGGCTGTCGTGTAAGAATGTCATTGAAGACTGTTTCCATGTCGAGGTAAATGAGGTTTGCTTCCCTCATATAAAGCTGCATGGTGAGGTTGAGCTCAGTGTCGAGGAGAGAATTGTGGATGGGTGTCAGAGTGTTCACAATGTCGTTACACATGGTGTAGTCAAACGCCATTGTGTAAGTGGGCAAACATCCCACAGGCTGCAGTTTGGTGACAGCAAAATTCCGGAAGCCCAAACCGTACAAAGACCTGAGATCCGCCATTATTTGCGCCACCACTTGCTGAATGAATACCGGAAGTCCCTACAATATCACCATCAATGCAGTATTACTCAGATCACTACCCACAAGTTAAAACTGTGATGAGCTCCACGACTGCAAGACAATATTCGCATCAACGAAATCCTAAACCCTGAACCCTGAACTCCAACGAGTTGAACTAGGGATGGGAACAGGCGACTAAGCCCTAGAAATCTACCCATTTGTCGGAGACTCTGCGGAGATGACTAGTGTGGAAGGACTAATGGGAGAGAGACGATACAATTGCTCCAGAACTCCAATATTGAGAGTCTGTGAATCCATATCGTGATCATCCACAATGCGAAATATTACCGTAGCGCTAATGCCACCTGCGTTGTTGCGCGTGAAAGCAGCGTAATCGTTACCAGACACACCGTAGAGAATGAGGGACGAATCCGCCATGAAACTGGGGTCGTATACGCCTGCTGTGACGAGCTCTTTCAGCTGCGTTATTTGATCCCCAGTTTTGGTAAAACCCAGATTGTCGAACACACCCGCACCTCCCACCGCGAAATTCACACCGTCTCTTAGCGCCGGTAATGCTGCTGCACCGGTTGAGTAAAGCCGATATGGCACCGGGTTCAATCCCATGAACGTCGCTGAACATCACAAGAAGAAAGGTTAGATCTTCATTTATTCCTTTGCACAATTACGAGCCTTCGCCTTCGTCCACACTTTGTTTTCGGGAATACTACATTTCCATTGCATGATCTTTTGCACAGAAACTACTCATGTCAAGGGGAATGGATCGGCATTCAAGCTTCTTTTACCAAGGTAATCAGTCAAGAGAAAGCCGTCAGAGAATCGTCCAGCAGGGTTGCGCGGGAACGTGATCCCGTAAGGCTGCAACCAATCCTGGTTCACCGGCCCGATCTCCGTCTGTGTACCGTCTGCTGGATTGCGGTTGCCAGTATCCAAATACGAGTCTCCAATTGCAAACAGCGTATTGAACCTGGGTCTACCTTCCGCCGTCCCTATGTATTTTTGCACGACCATCGAATCCATACATATTCAGCAATTGGTCGGGCAACTCTTAGTAATCCGACCTCAGATTGCAGTCAAGAAATCATTAGATTATCGATCCGCGACACAGCAATTACCATTTCATGCTCGATGCAGACTGCAGTTTCCTATCTTCTCATTTGCAAGTTCCTCTTCCAACAATACGGTATGATCGTACAGAAGAATCGGAACTAGATCATCGGCATCTCGATCTGATTTTTTCTGTTGTTCAAGGAGCTTAGATTTCTACCAAAATGCAAGACTTACAAGTAGAACTTCAGATAAGATGAAGCCAAACTCGTTTCAGAGCTTGGAATGAGTCTACAGAGCTCCGGCGATTTATGGACTTCTACGGCCATCATTTTACATAAGTACTGTGCCCTGACAAGTCAGTTTCTAAGCAATTGTCACGAAAACACTTTGACTAGGGCAACTATTCTCTTGCTGAACTGATGTTACAAAATCGTCGCGACTTCCGGGACCATCAGTGACGCGATCGATGACGATTGCATAATATTCTTGCACATACCGAGCCTCATGTGAAGGTGCAGAATGACTGCATCTGCTTTATGAAAGCTTTGCTCCCGAAGTGGGATTTAGTATAAGATGATAGCTAGAAGAAGGGAATCGACGACGAACCTGCACTCCACAACAGTGCTACAAGAATGGGAATCGCAAAATAAGCCATCGAAGCTCTTCCTCGTAACGTCCCCTGCTGCGATCGGCCTTTTGATCTCCCCGATTCAACTAGCGGCGCCATTATTGTCTTACGCCAAAATATTCCAGTTCAGAGAGTTGCAGTACTCGATTCCGATTCTTGAAGGAGAAACTCATTGAGCCTCAAAAGTTTCTTCAAGCAGATCAGCAGATTCCAGAGCATGATCATCAATTGACGCCTGACAAACAGACTGAACTCTTAACAACAAAAAATCTCGCGATTATTATGACCAAATACTTCGTCACTTTTTTTTATCAATGACAAATATTCTAGTACGGCACAGGCCGATTCAACAAGTTCAATTGTCCATGAGCAGCTGAAACTTGCAACGAGGAAAATTGATGAGAAAGAAATGTATCCTGCAGAAGGAGTATAAACAATAATACATGCATGCAACTCTGGCCTGCTGCAGCGAGCAATACACGATAGCGATTTTCACAAGAAAAGGAGTTCCGACTGAAAAGATCAAGGCGATGCATATTTACCAGAAGCTTGTATGTATGATTCGCAAGTCGTCAGATTTACATAGATCCGATCTGTCTCCATTGATGAGCAGGTTGAGACGACAAGGAGTCCATCAGTGGAGCAAAATCCATCAGATCGCATCCTCAAAGCTCATGTTTATGCAGAATCGCCATGCCTCATGACTGCATGAGAGAAAGAAGAAGTCGGGATGATGCAGTAGTACTAGCAAATAAGATAATATTTCCAATTGCTGCAAATTTCTCTGCAACCAAACGTCGTAGCTCTCTCTCTCTCTCTCTCTCTCTCTCTCCCTCTCGATCACCGATCATGCAAAACTGAGAGAGATTACAATATTCTCAGGCGGGAAACTCTTATAAACTTGATCCTGCAATGCACATGCGATCTAGTCCTGAAAAACAAAAAATTGCTAGACTTCTTGAAAAACACATTCAATCTATAATATTATACTCTCGAAATCCAAAAAGTCTGCAAAAAAAATAAAAATAAAAATTGGCGCTCATTCAAGATTATTCAACACAAAGTATATATTATCGAAACTCGCTAAAATTGTCCAAAAAAAAAAACAAAAAAAAAAGAAGGAAAAAAAAAAAAAAACTACTGCTCAAGATTCAGAACACAATTATATGCGCTTTCGAATCCAGAAACTCTGCCAAAAAACAAAAAATCCTCTTATCAAGGTTGAACACAATATTGTCGAAACTCTCGGAAATTGTCTCCCCAAACCACAAAAAAAAAAGGAAAAAAAAGAACATGACACTGAAAGAAATATCTAACTCTGGAACATAAATCATAATCCAAAAACACAATAATAATAATAATAATAATGATATCGAAATTGTGGAAAATTATTATCCAACACTAAATTTATGTCTCCTCCAAACGCATAATTTTTTGCAAACAAACGGATTCAATTTTGCAATAAACGGTGTACACTCACGTCCAGTCTCCTTCAAAACACAAAGGAAAAAAACCCACCCAAAAAAACCATAAAATTGTAGGGGAGTTTCCAGTACGAATGTGTTTCTCCTGAGGGAGGGGCACTCAAGGCCGTGAGCCTGAGGGCGTTCCCAAACCTCAGGAGAACACATGAGTACACGAACGTTCCCTCTTATGGAAACAACTCTCTTTTTACTCTCTCTTTTGATTTCCTTGCTTCTTTCCCATTTCGTAGAAAAGAAATACTTCCATGGGAACGTGGGAACATATAAAATTGGGGGGAGCTACCCCAGCATAACCCCCTTAGGGTTGTTATTAAATTAAGGGCAGCTCTTGGAAACTGCAAAATCAGAGCCAAACATTTGAAGGGCTTTATTTTTAAAATATTTGGAATGTTTTTTTAAAAGAAGTTGGAAGGAAATTTGAACCTCCTTTTTTATTTTCAAATTCTTTTTTAATTTACTAAACCTAAAAATCTGATTTGAGACCAATCCAAACCTAGCACATGTTTTTTATAAAAAATATATAACATTTTATTTTATTTTTTCATTTTTTTCAATTTTTTTTAACTAAAGGCTTGGGAGGGGACAAATTTGACACCAATCCAAACTTGTCAAGTGTCCATTGTGAAACCAAAGGGTCTTAGAGGTAGTTGTCTATGGATGAATAACAAGGCAAAGCTAAAAGTGATGAATAACTATTTCTAAGACCTTTTTTCACAATGGACACATGGCAAGTTTGGATTGGTGCTAAACATGTCCCTTCCTAAAGCTCAATTTCAAAAAAATGAAAAATAAAAACTTGAAAAATGTTTGAAAAAAAAAGTTGCATGGCAAGTTTAGATTTTTTCCAAACTTAATTTCTAAGTTCAATAAATTACCAAAAAAACAAAAGAAAGGTTTGAATTAGACCCCATCTTTCTTTCTTTCTTTCTTTCTTTTAATTTAACGTCAATACCCGGACCAGAGAGATCCATTTGACGACAATTACAAAGTTGACTTGAGCAAAACACTCCTGTTGTCTAGGCAAGAAACTAA
>Ga0116227_10010253_pt1 | contig 16473 bp, 10 predicted proteins | sample S1TSphgellanicum_FD_89693 | JGI IMG/M metagenome (GOLD analysis project Ga0116227, IMG submission 89693) | Host-associated microbial communities from peat moss isolated from Minnesota, USA - S1T2_Fb - Sphagnum magellanicum MG | ecosystem: Host-associated > Plants > Peat moss > Unclassified...
GTGCTTGCACGCAGCAGACGACGGGCGCCCGCGTAGTCGGCATCGCGAAACGCTTCCTCGGCCAAGTCTAGGGCGGCGTCGCCGCCCGACCGCTTCGAACTCGTCGTGAAGGAGGCTCCGCCCTTACGCGCGGCTCCGAGAACTTTCACGGCGTCATCTTTCGGTGCCGTATCGAAGGGCATGGGGAAATAAAGCGAGCCGAACGCGGGGGCATACGAACCTCACCGTCCTATGGTACGCGGACAAGCAGGGCGTTAGCAACGGGTCGGCCTTCGAATTAATAAGGTGTATGCGTCGTTGCGAACCGTTGCTCGTATACGCTACGAGGCACTGCGAGGGTGCGGCGAGCAACGAGCCGGCTCACGCTGGTCGTGACACGCGCGCGACGCACGCAGGATGTGCGGCAGGCGTCTCACTGTGCGGTTCGCGAGGGTCGAGTTTTTCGGGCCGATGTGGATCGCGTGAAACCTTCTTGCCTTTTCGACCGGATCGACCGTGCAACGGCACTCGGATCGATCCCGCGCATTTCACCGAAATCACAAGCATCGAACTTCGTGACCGGCTCGCCGGCGAAGAGTCACGACGCTCGAACGCGTGCTCAGTTCGCGGCGCGCACCGTCTGCAACAACAGATCCGGAGATTCGGCAGCCGTCGTCCATTCGACCACGTCCGGCGGCATCGTCGCGGCCGCCGCGCGCAACATGTCAACGAGCGGAGACTGCGGATCGGCGACCGTGATGACGAGCGTGTGAACCGCACGGGTCAATGCGGTCATGAGCCAACGCCGCGCCACGTTCTCCGCCGTGTCCAGGTCGCCCGGAGCCAGATTTGGATACTTCAGTTTATTGCCAAACAATTGGTCGAGACCGAAAGCGATCGCGATCCAGCCCTCGAGTCCGCGACACGAATCGTACTGCACGACTCGCCAGGCATGCGCATCGGTGGGCGCCTCGTCCCGAACGCGTTCGTCGCTCGCATCCCAGACGGGCGCCCCGGCTGCGCGAAGAGCCGCGCCGCAGGTCGATTCCCGGCCGCCCCCGGGCGCGTCGCGGACCATTGCCGGAGGCACGCATACGAGCGCATCGAGCGCCGACGCGCCGCCGGCCGCTAACAACCGGCGAACGGCCGCGAAAAATGGAACGTTCGCAACATCGTTCCCCACCACGATGACGATCCGGCCGCCCGGCAATTCTTCGACCGGATGGATCACCCAATCGCGCAATCCGACGACGCTAGCGAACGCGTTGGCGAACGCCGCGAGGTTCGACGTCATGCGCAGCGACCGGCCGAGATGCTGCGTATGGCGGGCCGGCTTAGCGATTCCCGTATTCCAATCGCACGGCGTTTGCCGGCGCACCAACTGCTCGAGTCCATCAGCGAGCACGAGATTCTCGCTGCCGTACATCGCGCGGATGAGGTCGCGTTCGGCATCGCTCCAATCCTGGGCTTCGTCGATGAAGACGTAATCGTAGGCGAAGCGGCGCGGCTCGGTCTCTTTCAAGAGCAGAACGAGTTCGGGGTCCTTCGCGACGCGAACGGCCGTCACCGCAAGCGCTGCGTCAACGGCCGTGAAGTCGATTCGCCCGGCGACTTTCTTGGGCGCCGCATCGAGCGCCACAAGAACGTCTGTGAAAAACGTTAGGGCGGTCTCGACGCGGATCCGCGCAGCGACGCCGGGCACGTCGAGGAGCGTCTCGATCAGGTGAGCGATATCGCCGCGCAACGTCTTGTGGTAGGTCACGATGAGTACGCGCTCGCCTTCGATCGAAGCGAGGCGCTTGGCGAGCAGTGCGAGCGTGGTCGTCTTACCGCTGCCGCCGCGGCCGGTCAAACGGATCTGCTTGTTCCCGGCCAGCCGCGCGAGCGACTCGACGAATTCCGAAGCGATCACGTCATGGCAAAGCGCGTTCGTCCTCTTGCGGTCGCGCGGCGTCAGCACCCGTTTGAGCACGAGCGTTTCGCGAATCGTGGCGAGCGCCCGGACGACATCGGGCGCTTTGGCTCCGTAGAGGGCCGGACTGCGCTGCGCCGCGGCGTCGAGCATTGCGATCCAGCCGGCATCCGCGCCGACGATCCAGGGACTCACACCGGCGAGAAGTTCCGGCGCGACCGCGGTGAGCCAGCCGATGCCGTGGACGAAGAAATCGCTGATGCCGTAGCGGCGCTTATAATCCCGCAGTGCGATGACGCAATCGTCGATTTGGGCGTTGACGCTGCGGCCGCCCTTGCTCCCGCCGTAATTTGCAAAGATTTGGGGGCCCTGGACGGTGAAACGCGACCCGTCGAGTTGCTTGACTTCAACGACCAACACGGCGGCCGCAACGTCCGAAACCGGCGCGGTGCTGCCGTCTCGTCGCCGGACCGCGGGGAGAACGCGCGGTCTCGCCAGTTCGACGAAGACGAGCAGATCGATCTCCCGGAACCCCCGGACGCCGACGAGGATGGTCACGCGGTCGTCGTTGCTCGAGGCGACGTCCGGCCAGGCGGCCTCGATGAGGGCCTGCAGACGCTTCGCGACCGGAAGTTCGTTGCCGGGCGAAACCTCGACGATTTCGATCATGCGCGGACGCTCATACCGTCATAGCCTAGCGCACCATCGTGCCAGACACCTGTCACAGTGTCGTCATACGATCGTGCAGTGATACGTGAACGCAAGCGCTTTGCGCAAACGACCTTCGCCGTGGTCGATGTCGAGACGACGGGTGTGGACCCGCAATTGGACCGGGTCGTTGAAGTCGCGTGCGTCGTCATGCGCGGCGGGGCCCGCATCGAAACCTTCAGCACCCTCGTCGATCCCGGTCGCGGGATTCCGGCGACCGCATCTGCGGTTCACCACCTTACCAATGCTCACGTGCGCGGCGCACCGCGTCTGGAAGATATCGCCGAGCGCCTCTGCGCGCTAACGCGCGATGCCGTGATCGTGGCCCATAACGCGACGTTCGACCTTCGGTTTCTTCCGTTTCTTGCGGAGCGGCCTTGGCTGTGCTCGATGCGTTTTGCGCGCGCCGTCCTGCCCGATGCGCCGAATCACAAGAATCAGGTGCTGCGGTACCACCTCGGGATCGACGACCCGGCCCTCGAGACCGCCTCCGCCCACCGCGCCCTTGGCGACGCGATCGTCACGAGCCGCGTCTTCACGATCTGCGTGGAACGTTACCTCGCGATCGGCGGCATCGACGACGTGCCGGCAGCCGTAGCCGAGATCATGCGGCCGCACCGGCTGCCCGCGTTGACCTTCGGAAAGCACCGCGGCAAGCCGATCGTCGACGTGCCGCGCGATTATCTCGAGTGGCTCGCCCGCGACGCCGATCTCGACTCGCCCGACGTCGCCCTGACTGTCCGCAGCGAGCTCGCGCGGCGAGGCGTGGTTACGCACTCTTGAGACATGGTGCGAACTCTGGGGCGGCGTGGTTTCTGACCGATGCAAACTTCATGTCCCCTTGTTCTTCGCGATTCCCGCGCATCAGTGCCCCGGCTCATCGCACTCTTGCTGCGGCATCGGCGGCGCTATGCGCCATCGCGCATCGCCGGAACGATCCGCCCACAAAGTTGAGTCGCTCTCGAGGCCAAGCGCAAGTGCCACGGTGACAACAGGGGGCCCGGCCGCCGGGCGCGCCAAACGTGTGTCGCCGACGATGAATATGATGGCATGGTGATCGCCACCCGACCAGCCGCGGGCTTCAGTCCCGAACAGGAAATCGCGCTAAAGTACGAGCGCGGAAACGCCTACGTTCAGGCGGGACCTGGGACCGGCAAGACGCACGTCCTCGCCGGCCGCTACTCCCGACTGCTCGAACGCGGAGTACCGCCCGAGCGGATCCTCGTACTCACGTTCTCGCGGCGAGCCGCGGACGAACTGCGGCAGCGGATCGTCGATGCTCTGAGAGGCGAAGGGCGACCGACGGCCTCCGTCGATGTCCGAACTTTTCACGGCTTCGCCTCGCGCCTGCTGCAAGGCGATGGCGCGCCGTTCCGAACGCGGCGCCTACTCGACGGCTTTTCGCAGGCACTGCTCTTAGACGCGGCCATCCAGCGGACGACGATGGTGTCGCTGTCCACCGTCATAATTGAGAGCCGCGCCTTCCGCACCGAAGCTGCCCGGCTTCTCGAGGATCTCGCTCGCGCCCCGGAAAGCGGAATCGGGCAAATTGCGGAAGACGCCTCGCCACGCCTGACAGACATCTTGGCCCTGCGTCGCGTCATCATGGCCGCGCGCGACCGGCTAAGCGCCAGCGATTTGAACGATCTCGTCATGCGTGCCTTTGGGTCACTGGCCGACCCGAGGAGCGAAGCCGCGCGCTGGCTCGCAGCGCAGCGCTACGAACACGTTCTCGTCGACGAGTTCCAGGACACCGACTCCGCGCAGCTCGATCTGCTCGACAAATTGGGTGCAACCGTCTTCGCAGTCGGCGACGAAGCGCAGTCCATCTATCGGTTCCGCGGCGCGCAGCACGAGATCGTCGAGCGCGCCGTTGAGCGACTCGCGATGCAGCGCTTCGAACTCACGCTAAGCCGTCGCTGCCCGCCCGCGGTCTGCGAATTCGCCGCCGAGACCCCGTTCGTCGGCGGCTCCGCGCTGCGCTCGTCGCAAGAGCACGGCGCGCCAATCGACGTCGTCGCGCTGCGCACGACCGCCGATGAGGTTCACTACATCGCCGATCGCATCGAAGCGGCGCTGGGCGCGGGAACGCCCGCGAGCGAGATCGCCGTCCTCCTCCGCGCAACCCGCCCAATCGGTCCGCTTCTCGCCGACGAACTGCGCCGCCGCGCCATCCGGGTGATCGAAAACCCGCGCGACGCCATGCTCGCCGATCCGCGCATCGGCACCATGCGTGCCGCGTTCGCCGTCCTGGCCGCTCCGCAGGCCGACGGGCCATGGCGCCGCCTCCTCACCGCGATGCCGCTCGGCTACGATCCGCTCGCAGTTCGTTTGAACCGGGCCGCGCTCGGCACGTTCCGTCCCGACGTCACGCTCTCGGCGAAGCTCGACGCAGCCGGCCTGCACAGCGATCTCATCTCGAACAACGCGGTCGCCGCAGCGCTGACGAATGCGAAGGCAGCGTGGGACGCGGGCGATCTCGGCACCGCCGCGCGACGCCTCGCGCGCGGGCTGCGTCTCGTCGCCGCCGTCGTCCGCGACGAGCCGGAGGCTACCGTGCGCGCGGCGTCGGCTCGGCTCAAGCGCGTCTGCGACGGTCTCGCCGACGCGCAACGCGCCCTCGCCGCAATCGGCCAGAGCACGGTGTGCGAGACGATCGTAGCGGCGCTTGACGAGCATCTCTCGGCACTCGCCGGCGACGGCGACCCCGCCGGCGATGACTCCGCCGTTCGAATCCTCAGCGTGCACGGCGCGAAAGGCCTGGAGTTCGAGCTCGTCATCATCGCGGACGCCGTGGACGGCCGCTTCCCGCACAATGCGCGCGCATCAGCATTTCTCTCCGCGGCCGATCGCACGCTGCTGCTCGACAACGGAGTCGACGGCGCATCCGTCACCAACGCGCACGATCAGGAGGAGGCCTCACTCTGGTTCGTTGCGGTCACGCGAGCCAAGCAGCGCCTCGTTATCACCTACGCTTCCGAAGGGCTCGGCGGCAACGAACAACGCCCATCCCGGTTCCTCGCCCGCCACCTGCCCGAAGCAAAGACGCACGTCGAGCGCGGTTCGCTCGAGATCGCAGCACTTCGGGACGGTGACGCGCTCGTTCGCGAACGCCTGCGCGCCGATCGCCGGATTGCGGACTCACCGGCGCTAGCCGCGTACGCGAGCGACGGTGAAGGCGCATTCGTGCGCCTGGAAACCCGACCGCTTCCCGTGCCGCAACGACTGTCGGTCAGCGACGTCGTCGAGTGGCTGCGATGCCCGCGCCGCATCTTCTACAGCCGCTTCCTGCGCTTGCCGATTGAAGAATCGACAGCGTTAACGCTCGGAAACGCGCTGCACCTCGTGCTGCAGCGATTTCACAAGATTGAAAACGACTTTCGGCACGTGTCGCCGGGCGATGTCGACCGCTGGAGCGCCAGGCTACGCGCGCTGCGGCGCGAGGTCTGGGCCGAGAAGCCATTCGAGCTACCCGCGATCCAGGAAGCCACCGGAATCCTCGCCGACCGCGTACTCGCCGGTTACGCACGATCGCTAGAGCGTCGCGCGGATGAAACGCCGTTCACCGTCGAGGATTCCGAGTGCGAAGTCGACGTGCCGATGGGACCGCTGCATCTCAAGGGGCGGATCGATCGGATCGACCGCCGCGCTAGCGACGACGCGCTCCTCATCGTAGATTACAAGTCGGGCAGCGCGAAGGACCATCCGTTCCGCAAACACCTCAAGGATGCCGACCCGGTCTGGGAGGCCGGAGGATCGTTGGCCGGGACGACCGATCACCAGTTCACCGCGCAGCTCGCGCTCTATGCGAGCGCCCTGCAACACGTCGGCGACTTCGCCTACGTCTATCTCAAAGGCTCGAAGAAAAATCGCGTAGACGTCTCCGTCGATACGACGTCCTACGACGAAGAGACGCAGCGCCTCGTGGGCCTGATGCTCGCCGACATCCGGAGCCACCTCACCGAGCCGCTCGCCGCCGGAGTGATGACGACCCTGCCGACGGCGCGAAGCAAGGACGCGTGCACGTACTGCAACTTCGAACCGATCTGCCCGGGGCTGCCCGAGGACAACTCATGAGCCTCACGTTCGAGCAGCAGTGTGTCGTCGATGCGCCGTTGGCCGGGCCGCTGCTCGTCGACGCCGGCGCGGGAACGGGCAAGACGTTCACGCTCGTGGAACGCGCCGCGGCTCTCGTCGAGAAGCGCGAGCTCGAGCCGCAACAATTGCTCGTCGTTACGTTTACAAACGCCGCGGCAGCGGAAATTGCCGACCGGCTCGAGCGCCGTTTCGCCGATTGCGCGCAAACGGGCCGGCCGGCATGCGGGACGTTCCACGGAATCGCGGCGTCGCTGCTGCGCGAATTCGCATACGATACCGGCTCTTCGCCCGACGTGCGAGCCATCGACGACGCACGCGCGCGCGGCGTATTTACGGCCGCGTTCCGCGACCTCCTCGCCGGCAAACTCGGGGTCGACACGTCCGCATTGCCGCTGCTCGAGCGGGAGCGCGTCTTCGAGCGCAATCTGGCCGGGATCGCGCTGCAGCTCAAGAATACAAACGTGCCGATTGATCGGTGGGAGCGCGAAGCCCTGGAAGCAGCCGGCGTACTGGAGCGCCTCAACTACGGCGCGATCGTCGAGCTCAAGCCAAATGGGCAGCCCTACGCCGGCTGGCCACGTCCGAATCCGCCGCTCACCGATGTGGAGCGCGCCGAACAAGCCGAGCGCGAACGCCGGAACGTGATTGCCGTCGCGGCGCTCTTTCGCCGCTTCGACGAATTGCTCGCTAAAGAACACCTGCTCACGTTCGGGGACGTGCTGACGCGTGCGACCGCGATGCTTCAACGATTCCCTGCCGTCGCAAAAACATTGCGCGCCCGCTGGCTTCACGCGATGGTCGATGAGTTCCAGGACACCAACGGCGTCCAGGTGACCTTCCTCAAAGCACTGTTCGGCGACGACTTGCGTCCGGTACTGGTAGTCGGCGACGTGCGCCAAGCGATCTACGCCTTCAACGGCGCCGACCCCAACGGCATCGTCGCATTCCGCATGATGGACGGTTGCAAACGTTATCCGCTGACTGTCAACCGGCGGTCTTACAAACAAGTTCTCGACGCCGCGCACCACGCTCTCGCCCGCGCGAACGCCGTCCCGCCCGAGCTGCACAATGAATTGACGGCGCATCGCAACGCCTCGCAAACGATCGCCGTGCGAGCGCAACTCTTCAGCGGCGAGGGCGCGCTCGAACGTGAAGCCGACTCGGTGGCCCGCACCGCGCGCAAGCTAGTCGACGAAGGCGTCTCGCCAAAAAAGATTGCGGTTCTGATGCGCAGCCGGACGAAGGCACCTTTATTCGCAGCGGCTCTGCGGCGCTACGGCCTGGCAGTCCAACTGCACGGCGGTGCCGGCTTCTTCGGCGCGCCGGAGATCCGCGAGGTCGTCGCCTGGCTCAAGCTGGTTGGCACGCCCGACGATATGCCGTCGCTCGTCGTCGCGCTGCAAAGCGCCGCCATCGCGCTCGGCGATGGTGTCGTGGCTGCGCTCGCGGCGCAGCGAGAACTCGCGCACGCGGCGCTGACCGGGCCGCTCGACGGTTTCTCTGCCGATGAGCGCGTGCGCCTCGAGCGCTTCCGCGCGATCTCGCGGATCGCGTCGGTCCTCGCCGACGTGCCGCTTGCAGATGCCGCGCGTACCGTGGTCTTCGAGTCGGGTGCCGAGATAGCGCGGCTTGGCGGCGAACCCGGCGAACTCGACCAAGCCAGGGCCAATCTCGACAAATTCCTCCGGCTCGCGGCCGATTTCGCGACGGACCGCCCGACGGCGCGCATCGAGGACTTCCTCATCGAACTCGAAGAGCGCGAGGCGCTCGACGACGATGAAGCGGAGGCGGAACTCGAAGGCGAGCGCATAGCGCTCATGACGATCCACGCTGCAAAAGGCCTCGAGTGGGATCACGTTTTCGTCGCAAACGTCAGCCCGCAGTCGTTTCCATTGAGCCGAGGCGGCGGCCGCGATCTTGTTGCAAAGCTCGACGAGCGCCGCCGGGCGCTCGCGTTCGCGCACTCGGTTGACGGCCGGACGCCGTTGCGGTGGCACATTACGAGCAATGAAATCGACGACACGAACGGGCGAGTGCTCGCGCGCGCGAAGGACGACAGCGAGGAACACCGCCTGTTCTACGTTGCGATGACGCGTGCGCGCGACGTGTTGTATGTTACGGGGAGCCTTGGGACAAGAGCCCTCAAGCCGAGTGTCTGCCTCGCGGCTGTTGCGGCGTGGCTCGAGGAACGGGTCGGCGATCTTGGGGCGGCAACCCTCGTTTCCGACGACCTCGCTTCGCCGTACCAAGCCGCTCTGCCGCTTGCGACCGTCGAACACGCCGAATTCAGTGAGATTCGCCGTCGACTCGATGCGCAACTCGAGCGCGAATCTGCACCCGCCGCCGTTGCGCTGCGTCCCGGTCCGCTCTCGTATACCGCCATCGCGTTACACGCCGCCTGTCCCCGGCGCGCGCGCTATCACTACGTGCTCGGGCTGCCGGACCTAGGCGACGAAGCGGCGCCCAGCTCTGACAACGGCGATCATCGCGAGCCGGCGCGCCGGGATCCGGCGCGCTTTGGGCGGGTCGTGCATCTCGTACTCGAGGCGATCGCCCTCGCCCGTATCGCGGGGGACGAACCGGCCGTCGATCGTTTCCTCGACGACGCGATGGGCGCGGAAGACTGCGGTTCCGACGCGGCGCTGCGGGCCGACGCGCGGCGTGCGATCGACCAGGCGATCCCGGTACTAGCCGCCTTTACGCCCGAGGCGGCGGAATTGCGCTTCGACATCGAAGTCGACGGCGTCGAACTGCGTGGTTACATCGACTTGCTGGCCCGCGATGCGCAAGGCCGGCTCGCGATCATCGACTACAAGACGGGATATACGGAGTCCGGGCACTATGCGATGCAATTCGCGCTCTACCGTCGCGCAGTCGTCCGCCAGTATCCGGAACATGCCGAAACCCTGTTGCTCCGCATAAGCCCCGATCACGCGGCCCTCGAGGCTGTAGAACCGGCGACTTCGGCTGCTCTTTCGGAGGCGGTTGCCACCGCGCGCGTGATGGACAGCGATCGTCCTGAACCCGGTCCGCAGTGCCGAAACTGCCCGTATGCGTACGCCGTGTGCGATGCGGCGCCGGCATTGATTCCGGCAGGCTAACAGCGCGAAGAATGGTCGAATCGCGATGGCCGCAAGTGCGTAGGTCCACGTCGCCCCGCTTGGCCACGATTTCGCGGCGCCAAGCTCCAAAGTAGAGGACACCGTTGGCAACGACGAGCGAAAACGAGAGTGCCGGCCGCAAGATCGCAATGGTCGTCGAGCTTCTCTGTCAGCGGCGGATCCGCTTCAGCCACTATCGCGAGGTGTACGGCAAAGAGTACCGCAGTTTTCAGCGGGACCTCCAGCATCTGCGAAAGATCGGCGTCTACGCGGGATACACGATCTCCGACATCAAGGATCGCGAGCTGGTCGAACTCGTGGCGCTCGACGGGAAGACGCGTAATCTCAACAAGAACGCGGCGCAGATCGAGCGGCTGACGGCTACGATCGCGCGAGCGCTGGGCGAGCCGATCGCACGCGAACTCGCGTCGGGCGATCGCGCGACGAACGAAACCGACGACTTCTTTTACGTCGCGGCGCCGCGCTTGACCGAGGGCACGGAAGTCGCGGACATCTGCACGACGCTGCGGGCGGCGCAATCGTCCACGGCCGGCCGGGCCGCGGTTCGCTTCATGTATCCCGACGGCCGCGGCGGCGCGCGGGAGCGGGAGGTCGAGCCGTATCGGCTGACGCTGCGTTCGGGCAACTTCTATTTGATCGGTTACGACCGCGGAAGCCGCGACTGGCGGACGTTTGCGCTCGACCGGTTTCGCTCGCTGCCGGTCAAGGCGGGTACGTGCACGACCGCGCGCGAGCTGCCCGAGAAATATGCCTCGAACGACGTCATCGGATTCATCAAGATTCCGGGCTCGTCGATTGCCGTAACGGTCGAACTCTCGTCGCGCGTCGCGGCCGGCGTGGTGGCGCGAACCTGGCAGGACGCGCAGCAGGTCGAACGTTTCAGTGATGGACGCGCGCGCATCACGTTCACGGCTTCCGACGTCAACGAAGTCGTCCGCTGGGCGCTCGGCTTCGGGGCCGACGCACGGGTCGTCGCGCCGCCCGAGGCGGTGCGGAGCGCGCGCGAGACGATCGAAGCAATCGCCCGAGCCTTGGCCCCGGAAACTTCCGCGACGGGCCACTGAGCGAACGGCGATTTTTGCGCGGGCACCGTGCCGCGCCAATCATGTGGCGTAGCCGGCCGCTACGATGGGGCCATGGAGAACGCGAACCCGCAGCCCGACGCCGCCCAACGCCTCAAGGTTCTGCTCAAGGCGGCCGGCTACCGAACGACCCGGATGGACGCCGCGAAGCGCGCTATTCTCTTTGGCGGCCGCACGCGCGAGTGGACCGTCGTCGCCCACACCGCCAACGGCTGGCTCCATCTCTATGCGGCCGTCTGTGCGTTGCCGGCCGAAACCGGATTGCGGATGCGTACGCTGGAAACCGCGATGTCGTTCAACGCGCGCATGCCGCTCGTGAAGTTCGTCGCAAACGGTGGTCTCATGCTCGAACTCGACTACCGGTTCGAACACCTCGACGCAACGGTGCTCGAGCATTTGATCGGACTGCTCGTCGCTAATGCCGAGGAGTGTTATCCGAAAATCTTCCGCGTCGTAACGGGCGACGACGTTCTCGATGCCCTCGCGCCGAGAGCGCTTCCGAGCGTCGCGAAAGGACAATCGTGAGGCTCCTCCATACCGCGGATTGGCGGATCGGCAAGAAGACGTTTGCGGCCGGGGGCCGTGCCGGCGAACTGCGCGCGCAACGCCTCGCGACCGTACGCGACATCGTCGCGCTTGCGAACGAGCGCGACATCGATGCGCTGATCGTCGCGGGCAAACAATTCGAAGATCGGGCGCCGGCAAGCGGCGACGTCGCTTCGCTCGCAATGGCGCTCGCAAAAGCCCGCATGCCCGTCATCCTGCTGCCGGGCGACCACGATCCGGCCAGAGCCGATTCGGCATTCCGCTCGTCATCGTGGAAGTCGCTCGCCGGCTCGAAGGTTACGATCGTCGCGACCCGCCAAACGATCGAGATTACCGGAGGCGTTCTCCTCGCGTCGCCGTGCGAGGGGACCGACGGAATGCACGATCCGACCGCAGCTTTTCGAGAGATGCCTTCGGCGAGCGATTACATTCGGGTGGGCGTCGCTAACGGAACGCTCGAACCGGCACACGTCGAGCGACCCCACGAGGGCGAGCGGCGAGGCAGCTTTCCAATTGCCCGCGACGCCGCGTCGCGCTCCGGGCTCGCGTACCTCGCGCTCGGCCTCCGTCATTCGTTCTCTAAACACTCCGATGCCGGGGCGACGATCGCATATTCCGGCACGCCCGAGCAAACCGCCTATGATGACTCCGATTGCGGCACCGTATCGATCGTAACGATCGCGGGTCCGCGAGCGCGCCCGGAAATCGAGCGGGTGCGGGTCGGCCGCTACGCCTGGGCGGCGCCGGTGTTTCGCGTGAGCGACGGCGTATCGGTCGCCCGTGCCGTCGGCCAACTGCGAGCGTGGCCCGATCCGTGGCGCACGCTCATGCGGCCGTCCTTCCGCGGCTTCCCGAACCCCGAAGGCGCCAGGCTCTTGGCCGCGAGCGCAGCCGATCTCGCGACCCGTTTCTTCGTTTACGATCAGCGCACGTTCTTCGAAGAGCTGCCGGAGAGTCGATGCGAGGCGGCCGTGACGTACGTCGCGTGACTGCGCGCCCGACCCGTTTGCGCGCCGGCTAACTCGTTTTTTGTTGGGCGTCGTTGCCGGGTGCGCTCGGATCGTCGGGCTTTGCGCCGGTCAGCCGGATTGGGGCGATTTGTTTGAGGAGGTCAAACCAGAAGGGCGCACCGAGCAACACGGCCGCCCACGTGACGAGCAGCCCGGCAAATTTACGCAAAGCCTTCCCGGGCGTCGCGGCCGCGAACGTATCCTCGCTCCAACCAAGTTTGAGACCCGAGGTCGCCAGCGTATTCAACTCGCTCTGAACGCTCGAAGCCGTTGCTGGGTTCGTCGAGGCGAGGGCGGAAGCGACTACGGCGCTACTCGACATTTGGCTCACGATGCTCAGGGTGTCGGCGTTGAGAAAGATTACGATGACGGCGGCGATGAGCGCTTGCACGAGAGACGACCACCTGCGGTATTCACCGCTAATGCGGTCCATCTGATTCTGAAACCAGTCGTCCATCGCTTTGAGCGCGGATTGGTAATCGCTCCGTGCCGTCTGCAGCACTTGCGCGATGCTGCGGGCGGCGCCCGAGGTGTTTTGCAGGGCGGTCAGATCGTTCTGTAAATCCGCTAGCAGCGCCGCCGGAGCGTCCGCGGGGTTGACCTGGTGCGTGGCCCCTTGCGTCAATTTTCGAAAGGCATCCACGAGTGCGAGCGACAGCGAGCGCGTCGGAATATACGACGGCTTCCGCGCCGGCATGCCGGGGCCGCCGATCAAAGCGTGCGTATACACGGCATCGACCAACTTCGTCGTCGTGCCGCCCGCCGCGGCAACGGCCGTCGCATCGCCGAGTAGCGCTTTGAGCCCGTCGTAGAGAGCCGTGCCGCGCTTATTCACAAGTGCCGCAAACGCCTCGGCGAAATGCGCCGTGATGAGGGCGAGGATGATATAGACGCCGACGAGGCCCGACGCAATTGCAAGCAAACCGTTCATCTCTGGCTTCCTTATTTAGTAGCGGGGGCGCTTCGTGAGTTCGGGCCGCGGGTTTGGGGCGCCGGTGGTGAAATCGACGTTTTGCGCGCCAAGCCACGGCGTCAGTGTCGCAATGACTTTGGTTACCGTGGGGGCTCGCTTCTTCACCATCGCGCTCGGCGTCGCCGCGGGCCAAGCGTAGGCACTCAGGTTCTCATCATCGGCCGCCGCTTTTTCAAGCAGCGTGCCGTAGGTCGCATCGCCCGGTTGCGCATCGGTACCGTTATAGCCGTCCGCGAACGTCTTGGCAAACTTTTGTAAGATGCTCATGGCGACGCGGTAGCGCACGATTCGGTGGTTCTCCCAATCCATTCGTTTTTGAAACGCGCCGCCCGACACCGTTGCAAAGCGTTGCACCAGGAGCGCACCTGCGGCACGACCGCGGGACACGAGCGGCTCGATCTTCTCGGGACCCATGTCGAGATTGAGCCCGCCTTCGCTATCGCGCAACTTGACCGTGACGATGCGGTCGCGAAAGCCGGGCATCGTCATCTGGATATTATCGTTCCAGTCCTTGACGCCATTGAACATCGCTCCGAGATAGGCGGGCAGGCTCCCGAAACGGGACCACTTCTCACCGATGCCGAGATTGTTGGAATCCGGCATCCAGACGTTCTTGGACTCGTCGTACGGATCGTAGTCGCTCTCGCGTACGAACGAGCCCAGATTGACGCCGAACGTCGGCCAGCGGGGCAGGGGGCTGTCAAAAAGATGGATCGGAAAGTTGCTCGATAGGCCGCCGTCGGCGAACCAGCACGCCTCGGGTTTCGGCGCCGGCGCGCGCGGATCGTCTGCTCGGTAGCCGGTGTAGTCGACGGCACCGAGTTGCACCGCGGTCAGCAGAATCGGGAAGGCCAAGCTCATGCGCGCCGCGAGAACGACCGGCAGATCGCGATCGACCGGCATCCGAACGTAGGGTAAGAGTTCTTCGGCCGGTGCGCCGCGACTCGAGCGACGACTTTTCGCTTCCATGAGGCGCACGATGTCGTCGTGCAGATACGTGCGCATGACGGCCGGCACGAACGAGAAGATATTTTTCCCCGTGGGAAACGTGTAGGGCCGGCCGTGTGAGATGCAGGTCGAAACCATTTCCAGATTGATGAGCGGCGGCTGCGCGGCGACAGCGTCGCCGGCCTTCGGTTGGCCGTCGCCCGGACGCGTGGGCGGATCGTCCGCCGTGGGCGGCCGGCCGAACCAGAGATGCCCGAAGGTGAGATGATCGCCCGGTTCGAGTCCTGCGACCTCGTCGAGCAGGTCGCCGAGCCAAATGCCGAGCACGGTGCCGTCGTGCGGATTGCGCTCGTCGACACCGCTCGAAAGCCCGTAGTTGTTTGCAACGATCGCGCCGATCGCCCCAAGCGCCGTCGCATAGAGCCCAACCGCCGCGGCCACGGCCACGGCAAGAGCGAACGTCGCTGCTCCTCCGGCGATACCATTCGGCGTAGCGGCAAGCTCCGCCGCCGCCGCGAGTGCCCCGGCTGCGACGATGCCGAACGCGATGCCTCGTTTGGAAGCAACGAACGGCAAGGTTGCGATTTGCCGGATTCGCTCGCCGAGCGACGCCGCTCCCAAGAGGGCGATGAGACGGTCGAAGATGGGCGCCGTTGATGCGTTTGGCCGGAAGAGCCCCACCAAGGCGTGGTTCTTGGCGAGGTCCTGCGGCACGCGGGCCAGACGATCGAAGCCCGCGAGCGATCCGTCGCGGTGACGCCGGTATTCGGCGGCGGCGGTCAGCGACGCGGCGATCGCCCCGGCCGACGTTCCACCGATATTGACGAACGTAAAAGCTTCGGCGAGTTCGCGCACCGCGGGCGGATACACGATGCCGCTCGTGACTCCGCCCTTCATCACGATGTCGCATTTTCGCATCGCGCTCACGGCCTCGCAAATCGAGCGAACGTAACGAACTTCACCAATATCATCGTTTAAGCGTCCGGTTCCACCGAGGGGGCGGTGTATTCCCTCGAGTATAAGCGGCACCGCCTTTCTCGAGCAAGGCGCTTAACGAGAAATTTGCGGGAGGCGCGTCGTTATCGCCTCGCCCTTAGCATCCCCTCGGAACGGTCGACGAATCGCAGGGGGCCGGCGGCCGGCGGTCGGGAGCCGCGCCCCTAATCTCGAATCGGACCATTCGTGATCGGCATCTGATCGGCTTTTGCCGCGGGATGACGGGACACGCTTGCCAAATTGACAAATCGTCGCGAAAGGTGCCTGATGACAAATCAAGATTTGTACGAAGCCATACTTTCCCTCAAAGACGCAAACGAAATCCAGTTCGGGCGAATGGACGCGCGCTTCGATCGCATGGACGCGCGCTTCGACCACATGGGCGCACGCTTCGATCGCGTGGACGCGCGCTTCGATCGCGTGGAGACGCGCCTCGAAGCCGTCGAGGATGCGGTCGCGGAGGTCCGGCGCGACGTCGCGGGCATCAAGGGAGAGACCCTCTAGCCGCGGGAGTCGGGCTGCCGGCCTTTGGGCGCTCGTTCAAAAACGCGCCAAGGTATGGCGCGGTGCGGCTTTCCGTCGCTCGCGCGACGTCGTTCGGCGGTCCCGCTGCGACGATGCGACCGCCGTCATCGCCCGCGCCGGGGCCGACATCGATCACCCAATCGCACTGGGCGACGACCGACATGTCATGCTCGATGAGGATCACGGTTGCGCCGCCGTCGACGAGACGGTTCATTTGCTGCACGAGCTTCTCCACATCGAAGGGGTGCAGGCCCGTGGTCGGTTCGTCCAACACGTAGAGCGTGTCGGCCCGATTGGAACGCTGCAATTCGCTTGCGAGCTTGATGCGCTGCGCTTCGCCGCCCGAGAATTCGGTCGCGGGTTGTCCGAGACGCAAATAGCCGAGGCCAACCTGCCGCAGAAAGTCAAGAGAACGCGCGACCGACGGCTCGTCGGCGAAGAACGCCCACGCCGCATCGACCGTGAGCGCGAGAACGTCGGCAATCGTTTTTCCGCGGTAGGTGATCTTAAGCGTCTCGGGATTGAAACGCGCGCCGTGACATGCCGGGCACGGCGCGTAGACGCTCGGAAGAAA
>Ga0116227_10010254_pt1 | contig 16471 bp, 17 predicted proteins | sample S1TSphgellanicum_FD_89693 | JGI IMG/M metagenome (GOLD analysis project Ga0116227, IMG submission 89693) | Host-associated microbial communities from peat moss isolated from Minnesota, USA - S1T2_Fb - Sphagnum magellanicum MG | ecosystem: Host-associated > Plants > Peat moss > Unclassified...
AAGCTAAAGCAAGAGGATTGCAAGCAAAACATTTCAGCTACAATCACAGAAAAGGGATGTGCACGTCGTGCTTCGGTCTCGGGAAGAGAACCGTGTCTTTGCAGTTTCTTCCTTCGATCAAAGTTGATTGCGAAGCTTGCGGGGGATTCAGACTAAATCCTCTTGCTCTGCAAGTAAAGTTCAAGGAAAAGCATTTCGGAGAACTTCTCGAGATGTCGGTACGTCAAGCCCTCGAATTCTTTTCCGCTTTCCCGAAAATCACCAAAATCCTGGACACTCTTGTCGCGGTCGGACTCTCTTATCTGACTCTCGGCCAAGAAATTGCTTCCCTTTCGGGTGGAGAGTCTCAAAGACTGAGATTGAGCTGCGAGCTTGCCAAACGCTCGACGGGAAAAACTCTATATCTCTTTGACGAACCTTCCATCGGACTTCACAGCTCCGACGTGGAAAAAATCATCCCCATCTTCCATAACCTCGTCGACAAGGGCAATACCGTGATCTTGATCGAGCATCACCTCGATCTTATAGCTCAATGCGATCACATCATAGACGTGGGTCCGGGTCCGGGGGAGGACGGCGGAACTATCGTCTGCGAAGGAACTCCCGAAGAAGTTGCCAAAAACCGCAGATCCAAAACCGCTCCCTTTCTACTCGAGCACCTACAAAAAGCAAAACCCGCCCCCCTTTAGCGGCGGGAATTCAAAATTTTATAGAAGGCATAAGTCACCACAGCCGTGGTTAAAGAGCCCCTGATTAGAGCATTTCTTCTTCTCCTTGAAGCTTCGGCCTCGGCGGCCGTGTCGATTTGAGCGTTGATCGGATCTTCGTATTCGAAATCTCGATACCTATCCCGATCCTCCTCGTAATCTTTAGAATATTTCTTAAAAGAAGCTACCAGGCGCTCTTGTTCCAAGCCCACCGTTTCAAGTAAATTCCGGCGGAAAACTCCGTCATTACTTCTTGTTTCACGAGATACATTACCTAGATTATTCTGGTCCGTCTGAAGAGTAATATTTGTTTTTTGCAACTCTTCGTTGATTTTTACCAATCTCTCCTTCAATTCCTTTAGTTCATTTGCACTGGAGAAGGTCGGATTACTGGGTGCTTTCTCCCAATCAATCAACACGGATTCTTTTTCTCTCAGCAGATCGTTTTCTTTGTTTTCATCTTCCGCTTGAATTTTAAGACGTTCTGCATAAGTGACCGTTCCTTGGGCCTCACCGACAGCCGTTTCGTACAATGCTTTTTTTATAACATCTCGATCGTATTCGAGCTGTTGAATATATCCTTTAATCTCGTTTGCACTCGGAGCCCCTCCGAACCAAGAAAAAGGATCCATGAAAAAACATACCCTTCCGATTAAACCGGCTTCCCCTTTCTTCTCGGCTACTCTAGTTTCGAATTCCCGGGTTTGCATTTTGAGTAATCGTTCATCGAGGGATGCCCCGAGCAAATTTACCCTTTTCGCGTCCTCCAAAGAACACGCATGTATCGTACGCACACGATATCCGGTCGGATTCATTGCATAAGAAAGGTTGTTGATTAAGAATTGCGCTCTCACTGTACACCTCAATGTTTTTTTAAACGAACCTAAATTGATACACCCAAGTCTTTTTTTAGGAAAAGAAAAAATTTTATCCGTCTTTCCGACTTCGAAGAAAAGGCGTAAAAAAATAAAAAATTGTCGAATGATAATTTAAATAAATAAAGCTTAACTTTTAAATTAAACTGAAATAAAATAGTGCCACATGTTTGACCTAAAAGGTGTTTATGCCAAATTCCGTCGCAAGATTAAGCCATACAAATACCGGTTATACGGACTTTTCCGAGAAAAAAACCGACTCCGCTACCGTGAATATCCCTATTCCAACGGCATTTGCCGTTCCTTCGGCCCCCCTTTTTCCGGCAGAAAGAGCTATGGCCGTAATCCCCGAAAACCCAACGGAACCCTCCGATTATTGGATAACTTCCGGCAACCTAGAAAGAGCCGGTCTCGGCTTTTTAGCATCCCTTTCCGCCACCGCAGGAGTTGCGGCGTCGTATTTTTCTCCCGTCATTGCAGGGACAATCGGAGCTACGGGTGCCGCTCTTCTACCTTTTGGTTTTGCAGCGGGAACGATCGCCTGGCTAACCTCGGCTTACCTAACTCGCAACTACGATTCTTCGGCCGAAGTAGCCAAATATCGGCAAGAGTGTGCGAATTTCTCTTTGGAGCAGGCTTTTGCAAAGCACGGCAAATACGTTTGGGAAAGAAAGCTTTTATCCGAAAGCGAGGTGGTAGAGAAATTTCTTGCGGCTCAAAACATGCTTGCAAACGTTCCTGCAGCGGAAGAACATTTCCGCAACACAAGCATGCTCCTTGCAGCAACGGGATTTACCCTCCCCTCCCCTCGAGAAACTGCTCAAAACCGATTCCAAACGGAGTGCTTCTCTCTAACCCTCGAAGAAGCGATTACCTTGCACGGGCTTGAAGCGATCTTCTCTTGGCAGCTTTACTCCCCGGAAGATTTTCTCAAAAGATACGCGGAACATGAAAATGACCTGAGATCTCTGGACAAGATTCAACAATTCTATAAAAAAGCGGAAGCCGTTCGCAGACAACTCGACTTTCTCAATCTCTACGAGATCCCTTCTCCCGAAAGACTTTTGAAAAAGCTGAGAGAAGAATGCGCAAACATGTCCTACGAAGAGATCGTAACCATGCATTCGCTAGAATGTGTATTTTCTTCCAATCTTCTAACTCCGGAGGAGTTTAAGACAAAATATGAAGAATACACAAAAAAACTATTTCGCAACTTCGGGATTCAGCGCTTGATTAACGACTACAAAAAAACGTTAAAAACAAGAATTGAAACGTACGCAAACAATATTTTTTATGAGATTCCCCACCCTAAAAATTTCAAAAATATTTGGGTAAAAACAACTAAAAACTACCCTTTTGAAAGAATCTTGGGTGAATGCGACATTTCCGATCTGATTAAATACGAAATAGTCGAGGATTCCGTTTACGCCGATTGTCTTAAAACTCTGGAAAGTACATTCGGAGCTCTGAAGGCAAAAGAAAAAACCGATATTCTCAACATTGAAAACGAGCACTCCCTAACCGTTCGTCAAGCGAAAAACGGTCTAAATAGAGCGCTCGAAACGGCTCGCATTGCAAAAAATGCAATCGAAAGCGCAAGGGACGAAAGAGCAAGAAAAATAGCCATCCTGCGGGCTGACTTCGAAGAAGCCGAAAGAGCCGGCAATTTCGAGCTGGCAAATCGAATCGGGGAGCGGATCAACACCGAACGGAGTTGGGGCGCGCTTGACTATTTTAATGAATGGTCTCAAAAAACTAAAATCGATCAAAATATTGATTTGGCTAAAAAACAATACGCCCAAACCGTAACTCTCGCGGATAACACGAAAAAAATGGCTCTCGAGCTTGTGCGGGAAAGACTTGAAAATGCTCTTCGATCGCTTGAAGCGGAACATCGAGTCGCAAGAAGTCATGTAAAAAATTAATTACCAATTAGAGGTTGAGGGGATTTTATTCCCTTAACCTCTTAAAATCTATTGCATCTTTTTCTTAAAAAACCTACAATTGGCGCAAAATTTGGAGATTTCATCATGGTTAGAATCAGCAAACAGCAAGAACGCAGACAACGCAGCCCAAAAAAAAGAAGAGCAGCCTCCCCGAAAACGGGTTCTATGAAAGACAACCTTTCTTTAGGATACAAATCTCATGCAAACGCTCTGGAAGGAGTCGTTGCAGAGTCTTTTTTTATCCCCAAAATTAAATAAACAGCGCAATTAAAGGTAATCTACTATGTCAAGACATCCAAGCTACGGAAAGTCAAGCAAGTCTGCAAAAAAAAGAAACGTTTTAAAGCGTTTTGAGCGCGTTGACGTACTGAGAAAACTCGGTCGCTGGAAAGACGGAGAAAACACAAAGGTGACAAACCTTCCGAAAACTCCGATTCTCCCGTAATAAAGCTCTCACGCAAGGACAGCGTCACACCTGTCCTTTCATCTATGATCAACATATACAACAAACAGAAAGACCTTTCGATCTCAACTTTTAGAGCCAAGCAGATTCTCGCGCTTCTCATGGAAGATCTTCAGATCTACACGGACGAGCTGACCGTCTATTTTGTAACAAACGCACGAATGTGCAAGGTCCACCTCGATTTTTTCTCGGACCCGTCACCTACCGACTCGATCTCTTTTCCCATGGACCCTCCGAAATCGAAAAAAGACTCGGACGACTATCGAGTCCTCGGAGAGCTTTTCGTTTGCCCCAAAACAGCCCTCGATTACGCAAAAAAAAACGGCACCGATCCTTATGACGAAACGCTCCTGTATATGATCCACGGTTTTTTGCATTTGATAGGATATGACGACCTGGAAACGGGACCTCGAAGAAAAATGCGCCTCATGGAAAGACGCTGCATGGAGAAAGTTAGAAAAATTTCTCTGCGACCCTGAAAAAAGGTTGTATTAAAATCAAAGCTCACAGTTTAATCGGGAAAAAAGAAGCAATATGACACCTTTATACGAATCCGTACTTTATTCGCTTTTCCTTTTCCTTCCGGCAGCGATCTCGGCGCTATTCCTATCGGCTCTGATGAACCTCGGAAGGCTAAGAGCAAAAGAAGAACTCCGGAATCTAAACTATTCCCCCTACGTTTCATTTTTTAACTCCGCAGGAAAAAGATACCTATGGGGATCTACCGTATTTTCGCTGCAGACGACGAAATTCTTCTATTACCTTGTTTTCGGATTCGCCGCTTTCTTTCTTTTCTTTGTAAAACCTGAATCGGAAGGCAAAGACCCCTTCGAAGTGCTGCTTTTCATTGAAATTTTGAGCCTCGTATTTCTTTATGTCACGGTTGATTTACTGGCTTTTCTGATCACGAGAAATCGACCCGAAAAAATCATGCGATTCTTCTCTCTTGTCATGTCCGTTTTAATGATCCCTTGCGCTCCTTTTTTGTTTATCTATTTTAAAATAAAAAACGCCCTTCGCGCATCGGCACAAGAAACCAAAAAACTGCCTTTTCGACTTCAAGATAAAATTGTGGAATACCTGAGTGATTCCGATATCGGCAGATATCTTGATAAAAGCGAAACAAAACTGATTCATACGGTTATTTCTTTCAAAGACAGAATCGTACGAGAGGTGATGGTCCCTCGTATTGACGTGTTTAGCCTTCCCCTGGAAACGACGATCAAAGAGGCTGCTCATTTCTTCTCGATCGAAGGGTACAGCCGAATCCCGGTCTACAAAGATAACGTGGATAAGATTGTCGGCGTCTTGCTGTATAAAGACGTTCTTTCGGTATATACGAAACATATCGAAAATAACAAACCGGAAGAAGATTTGCACAAAACGGTAGAGCAGCTAATAAAACCCGCTCTTTACACCCCCGAAACGAAAAAAATTGCAGGACTCCTGCAAGAATTTAGAAACAAGCAGATCCATCTTGCAATTGTTGTTGACGAATACGGAGGAACCGAGGGTATTGTCACGATCGAAGACATCTTGGAAGAGCTTGTGGGAGAGATCGAAGACGAATACGATACGCAAGAAACTAAAATCTACTTCCCCCTCTCTTCGGGAGGATGGATCGTCGATGCAAAGATAGGTATTTTGACTTTGGAAGAAGAGCTCGGGGTTAAAATACCGCAAAGCCCCGAATACGATACCGTGGGGGGCTTTGTCTTTCACAAGACGGGATCAATTCCGGGGCAGGGCTGGAAAGTTCATCTCGACGACGTGGATCTCGAAATTCTGACTTCGGACGAACGTTCGATACAGAAAATAAAAATCACCCCTGTTTCTCATAAACATAAAAAGCATTCTTAACTTGAAAAACAAAAACGATTAGTGCAAAATGAGATTCTTTTAATATAGGGAATTACTACACATGCGCCGATCTACTTGCCTTGTTGAACCGAGTGCCTCTTATGCGGGAGAAGTATCAAATTGGAAGTTCGTTTATACAACGGCGATCAATCTTCCCAAAGGAACTCGTTTAAAGTTTGACCTGCAATCGAAAAATCGGATTCTCGACTGGCAAACTCCCGATACCAATCTAAAATCCAAAGGCTGCCTTATCTGGGGAATTCTTTCCGGCGATAAAGTTTTAGCAGCATAAGCTCTACCTACCCAAGATGATACCATTTCCGAATTCGAATTTACTCTCCCCTCCGAAATCAAAGCCGGAGAAAATTTTACCGTTTGCATGGGTACTCAAGAACTCGGAAAATCTCACCTCGAAGGACACGGTCTGAGAGCCCAAACTTTCGTTCAAAGAAGAAAAAAATTCCAGCTGTTTATCGATCCCAAAGGAAAAGGGGACTACAAAGACCCCGAAGTGTTTACTCTGGATATAAAAGGAAACAAACTGCACGCGATTCAGGTAATCATCCCTTCGGTCGTCAGCAAGAACAAGCGGTTTGACATGATCTTACGTTTTGAAGATAAACACGGAAATCTGACGGGTAACGCCCCCGAAGGGACGTTAATAGAACTTACCTATGAGCATTTACGAGAAAACTTAAGCTGGAAGCTCTTTGTACCCGAAACGGGTTTTTTAAGCCTTCCCAACCTCTATTTCAACGAACCCGGGGTGTACAGAATACAACTCCACAACCTGTCTACGGGAGACAAATTCTACTCCTACCCCGTTAAGTGTTTCGCCGAGCAGGATAAAAGTTTATTTTGGGGGCTTTTACACGGGGAGTCCGATAGAGTCGACTCTTTGGAAAACATCGAAACTTGCTTAAGACACGTGCGAGACGAAAAATCTTTACAGTTTTTTTCCACATCCTCTTTCGAAAGCGCAGAAGAAACTTCTAACGAAGATTGGAAAGCGATCAACATGCACGTTGCCGAGTTCAACGAAGAAGGCAGATTTGCAACCTTCCTCGGAATGCAGTGGTTCGGAGACGCCGAAGGAGAGGGTCTCAGAACCTTCGTTTTCGCTAAAGACGGCAAGTCCATCTTACGAAAAAAAGACCCTAAAACGAACAACCTTAAGAAGACTTATAAAGGTCTTGCCCCGAAAGAATTAATCTCCATTCCGAGTTTTTCGATGGGAAAAGGGGTCGGAACCGATTTTTCCGATTTCACGCCGGAGTTTGAGCGAGTCGTTGAAATTTATAACGCTTGGGGATCTTCGGAATGCACCGAAAAAGAGGGAAACCCTCGCCCCATTACGGGATCGGGGAAAACCGGCATCTCTTCTTGGCCCGAAGGATCGATTCGAAAAGCCCTTAACAATAACGCCAGATTCGGATTCGTTGCAGGCGGCCTCGATGACAGAGGTGTTTTTAGCGGGCTATACGACGCGGATCAAACGCAATACTCTCCCGGTCTCACGGGAATTCTCGCCCCCGAACAAACAAGAGAAGCGCTCTTTCTCGCTCTCTACAACAGACAGTGTTATGCAACTACGGGAGAAAAAATTATCTTAGGTTTCTTCCTTGCAGGATCTCCTATGGGAACCGAACTTAATACGAAAACCAAACCGGGTCTTTCTTATAACAGACACTTGACGGGCTACATAGCGGGAACTTCTCCTATTGACACCGTTGAAATTATTAGAAACGGCTCCGTCATTCATACCCTTAAACCCGAAGGAACGGAACTTGATTTTACGTTTGACGATGCGGAGATGATCCACAAAGTAGCTCTCGAAGGAAAAGGAGAAGCCGTTCCTTTCCTCTACTATTATGTGAGAGTAATCCAGAAAAACGGGCATATTGCTTGGAGCTCTCCGATCTGGGTGGATGTGACGGAGAGCCAACCGCAATCCCTCAAAAAAAGCAAAAAGAAGACCGCTTCATGAGAAAACATTTCGTTCTATCCGCTCTTTTTCTTGTATCCGCGACTCTATCCGGGGCCGATCATAAGCCGCCGATCCTTACTACGACCGGCATCATCGAAATCTATGAGGGAGAGCAGTTCGAAGAAATTGTCTTAATCGAGCGCGGGAAAGTTCCGTTCGGCAAAGCAATCCCGGGTGGAAAATTTGAGTACGGAGAGACCGTTGAAAATGCCGTAAGACGAGAAATGGAAGAACAAGTTAATCTTGATTTAAGCGATCTAAGGCAGTTTCACGTGTATTCCGATCCAACCGGGGATTTTGGACATCACTCCGGTGAAGTTGCCCACGTAGCAAAAGCGTATCGATCCCCCACCGCCGTAGATGATGCCGCCGAAGCCTTTGTTGTAAATATCCCCCGGACCGAGCTTGCTTTCGCTCATGCTCAAATCTTACGGGACTACCTGGAATGGAAAGCAGGGACGGGCTCCCTCTCCATGCCCATTCCCTGATTTAAACATTAAACACTCCGGTAGCACATGGCTCATCAATGGGATCCCGAGTGGACAATAGAGCCTCAGACTGCTCTGAGGCTCATTAAAGAACAATTCCCCGAGCTTTCGCCCGAAAACATTCATCTGCTCGGAGCCGGATGGGATAATACGGCTTTTATCATTGACGAAACATTCGTTTTTCGCTTTCCTCGCAGAGAAATTTCTCTTCCTCTTTTGGAAACGGAATGGGTTGCCCTGCCGAAGCTTGCTCCTCACCTTCCCGTTCCGATCCCCGTTCCGACCCGAAAAGGCGCTTCGACTCCCGATTTCCCCCATCCGTTCATCGGATATCGCATGCTTCCGGGACACACCGCGTGCGGATCCGATCTTTCCGAAGAGGAAAGAGTCGCTCTTGCCAAACCTATCGCGAAATTCCTCTTTGCTCTTCACTCAATCCCGAAGTCTGAAATTACGGGCTGCCCCATCCACGACGATAATCGCAATCGGATCGACGGTTCTTTGATAACCGCAAATCTGAAGAAAACCTTCGAAGAGCTGTCTTTACTCGGTTTACTCGAAAACGGAGAGCAATTGGCCGCTACGGTCGAAAATTTGCAGTATTTTAGAGAACCTGCAGTCTCTTGCATTGTTCACGGAGACTTTTACGTAAGACATCTGCTCGTACATGACAGCCGTCACCTCTCGGGAGTGATCGATTGGGGAGATGTTCATGTAGGAGACCCTGCCATCGATCTCGCGATCATGTATAGCTTCTTGCCTCCCAAAGCGCATAAAACGTTTCTCGAAACGTACGGCCCGCTTTCGAAGGAAACTCTCGCGCTCGCTAAACTTAGAGCTCTACTCGGCAGTTCGTTTCTCGTCTTGTTCGGTCATCACTCGAACGACCGCGCCATTTTACGAGAAGGCCTTCGCTCTCTTAAGATGCTCTCGACTTAAAAACCGGATCGAATTTATAGTGCGATTTTTCATTCTTTACGGAGGAACCGTGAATCCTAAAATTTCTATTTATCTTGCAGGCAGCATTAAGAAAGGCCATAAGAAAGCGGATGAATCCTTGCGGATTTGGGAAGAAACGGGAAATCCGGTTTAAATGATTATTCCGAGGGGGATATTGTATAGTTCCAATTGCTGTAAAACGGATCCGACGTCAAGCGGACGGCTTTCATCTCTTCCTTAGTGATTCTTTTAGCGTATCTTCGCTTGTCTAATTTGAACTCGGGATGCTTGATTGTGTTACCGATCAAATTGATGACAAGCTCTCGATTTGTGGCGTGACTTCCTCTCCAGCTCATTATGATATGGCAAAACATTTGGTGTTCAATGAAATTCCACTTGTTTGTACAAGGGGGAAAATGGTGGATTGCAATAGTAAGTTTCGTTTCGTTAGCTAATTTTTGCAGTTGAGTTTTCCATAGACGCACCCGGTATTCGTCAGTGCCTCCGCAATCTGCCGTAATGAGTAATCGGGTTGCTTTCGGATACTGTGCAGCTCCCATCTGTAACCACCAAAGCCTAATGGATTCTACCGCAAATTCCGCATTGTCGTGATCAATGCCGGATTTAACCCATCCTTCCTCTTTTTTTTCTTTGAACCGAAAAGGACTTGCTATCATCGGATAGTCTTCGAGGTCTCGAATAGCATTACTTTCTTGGTAATCTCTACTGATTTCCCGTTTTCTGGTGTCAACGGCTATCGTAGGTTGATTACTCAGATGGAACTTTTTGATTTGGAGACTAATGTACTCAAATTGAGAGCTTCTATTAAAATGATACTTATCTTTTTTTGTTTTTCTCGTGTTTTCCAGTCGATAATTCATCCCGTTCAGAAGTTCGGCTACCGTTCTCGGACCGATCGTATGTCCCAATCCCGTTAGTTCTTTAGCTAGTTGCGATGTGCTTTTGCAAGTCCAAAATAAGGGAGGGGTTGGGTCTTTTTTGGTAGTACTTTCCACTAAATTCTTGAGGTCGATGAGTAGGGTTTTGTCTTTGGTGATAAGTTTTTTTCTTCCCGGTTTTTGCTTACCTGCTTGAAAGCGCTTTTCCCGAGGTTTTTCTTCCGAGAATTCGATCATTGCTTTCTTAATCGTATTGACGGAAAGTCCCGTAGCACGCGATACAATAGCAAGACCTCCTCGTCCGATGGAACGAGCTTCCAAAGCAGCCCAGAGTTGTTTGAAGTGATCATCAACCAGAGGGGATAATGCTAAAAATTTAGCTTTTACGACTACTTCAACTGTCATATTTTTGTGTCGATTCCGCTTTAAATACGCCTTATCGAATGGTAAGCAAAAAATAAATAATTTACAATCTGCTTAAAATAGACACGTGATGAAAAACTGAAAATGTCTATGGAAAATATTCCTAAAATCAGTCAGTATGTTTTTGCGCAAGATTGCTTAATTAAAGAAATGTATAAGAAAATATTGTTTTTTATGAATAGACCCGATAGTCTATGTCCCTAAACGAAAAGAGAAAGCATCAAGTTAAATTGAGTAAAAACTAAAGGCCGCTTTGATTAAAAACAGATACGAATTTATATACTTATTTGACGTGATTGACGGGAATCCGAACGGTGATCCCGATGCAGGAAACTCTCCCAGAATTGATTACGAAACGGGACAAGGACTCGTAACGGACGTGTGTTTAAAACGAAAAATACGCAACTATGTTTTATGTGCTAAAAAAGACGAGCCCCCCAATAGGATTTATATAAAAGAAAAAACCGTACTCGAAGAGCAAAATGAACTCGCCTTTCAAAACATCGGCTACGACTTGAAAAATGACACGGCTAAAAGAAAAGGAAGCCAAAAAACCTCCGAAGCCCGCGCTTGGATGTGTGATCATTTTTATGACGTACGCGCTTTCGGAGCCGTTATGGGAAATAAAGAAGCAAATTGCGGCCAGGTGAGAGGACCCATTCAACTTACATTTTCTCGCAGTATAGACCCCGTTATGTGTATTGAACATACCTTGATAAGAGCCGCCGTTGCCACAAAGAAAGAAGCGGAAAGACAAAACCGGGAAAATAGAACGATGGGAAAAAAATACACGATACCGTACGGACTTTATCGAGCTCACGGTTTTATTTCAGCTCATTTAGCAAATCAGACCGGTTTTTCCGAAGACGACTTAAATCTTTTTTGGGAAGCTTTACAAAATATGTTCGATCACGATCGCTCCGCAGCAAAAGGAACGCTATCTCCTCGTGCTTTATATGTATTTAAACACCGGGATTTACTCGGCAATATCCCTGCTCATACGCTTTTTGACTCCGTTTGTATTAAAAAAAGACCGGAAGTGACGAGCCCTCGTCATTTCTCCGATTACGAAATAACGATCCATCAAGAATTGCATCCTCCTACGGTTCTTTTTGAAAAGCTTTTTTAACGAAACGGTTTATAAAAAAACACGGGGTTTTTTGCACCCGATTGCCAACCTTCTCTGCAATCATCTCAAAAACCCCTTGTACCCGGGTAAGCGATTCCGCTCCCAAAACAACCTCATCTTTATTACCTAAATAATCGTTACATCGAAGCCTCGCAGGAGTCTTACTGCTTCGGGAAGAGAGAACTTTGCTTTTTTAACTTTATTCACTCGAGGGTCAATGTCATACCCGCTCGCTTCGGAAAAATCCGCCTTCGATAGATCGCAATTGTGAAAAATCGTTCCCGACAGGTCAACATCGCTGAAATTGGCACCGTTCAATTCGGTATTTGTGAAATGACTATCCTTTAATTTACTCCCGATAAAAGAGCTATTTTTCATATTAAGGTCTGAAAAATTGCAATATTGCATTAAGCAATTTTTAAATCGGGCGGAGAAAAAAGTCTTCTCGCACTTAAAGAATTCAGCTCCGACTATCTTGCAATCCACGAACAGGACGTCTTGAAAGCGACATCCATCCAACTTCATGAGAGTTAAATTGCAGTTTATAAAAGTGCAGGCACAAAACTTTGCATTACGCAGAATAGATTCCGAAAAGTCACAACTGTTAAAAGTACAATCGGTAAAGGAATGATCGGATAAGGTTTTTTTTGAAAACTTCTCCGACTTGAATACCCGGCCTTCGGAGTTTACGGGTACAAATTCCGTCATCTAAGCCAATCTCCACTCTATAATTTAGGCGGCACGATACTGCAAATCCGGGGAAGAATCAATGATTTGTTTGGGGTTTCGAAAAAAACTCAGACGGTAGTTACGGGCTTTGTTACGGGCTTCATAAGCGCAATGAGGCAGACCGCAGATGCAGCGATTGCCGCGCTTGTAACAAACCCTGCACGAGGCCCGTACGCATCAAACAGCCATCCCATCAGCATGTTGGCGGAAAAAAGAGCAAAAGCAATCACGAGATAGTAGATCCCGAAAGCAGTTCCTCGCACCTCTTTTTCGGCAGTATCGGCAACCATGGCAGCCAAGATACTTTGCGTGATACCCATCTGTACCCCCCAAAGACCGGCTCCCAGCGTTACAAGCCCCATCGTGGAGGAAAAACCTAAAAAAAGATCCGCTGCAATCGTCACGAAAAATCCGATCGCAAGCAACAGCCTTCGATCGATTCTATCGGAAAGCTTGCCGATGGGGAAAGCAGCGCACATGGCACCTAAATTCTGCGCTATCATCGTCAAAGAGACGTCTTCAACGGAAAACCCTGCAACTTGCGCATGCAAGATGCGGTAAGCTCCGCTGTAGTTCGACACCATAAAAATACCCGTAACGCAGATGACGCCCCAAAAGCCGGCTTTTAACTTTGTTACCTGCTTCAAAGTCGCGAGCAAAGAGCCTTCTTTTTTCTTCTCTTTCGCGATCGACTTGGGACTCTCTTTTACGAAAAAGATAAGAACGAGAAATGCCAAGATCGGAGGAATACTTGCAAGCTTGAATACGAACTTAAAATCGCTGCCCGAGAGCCTCATGAAATACATCACGCCGATCGCGCCGATCAAAGAACCGATAAGTCCGAGCGACTGACGAAGGCCGTAACAAGTACCCTTGATTTCTTTCGGGGCAACGTCTCCAACCAAAGCTTCTCTCGGCGTAGCTTGAAACCCGTTCCCGATTCTGTCGAGCATCTTGGCTCCGTACACCCAACCGATTGAGGGAGCTATCGCAAAAAGAGGCCGAGCCAAAGCAGTCAAAGAACACGCAAATACGAGGACGGGCTTTCTCTTGGACAGGTAATCGCTGAGGACCCCTGAAAACACTCTCATCGTCCAGGAGCAAAATTCAACGCACCCTTCGAGAAAACCGAGATAGACGGTCGTCATCCCGAACACTCCCGTCAGATATAGAGGTGAAAGGCTAAAAATCATGATGGAGGAAAGGTTTAGCAATAATGTAATGATTCCTAAAATCCAGACGGGTGAAGGAACTTGTAGTAAGCGGTGGTTTTTACTGCCGATCTGCATAAAAAACGTCTCATCCCGGAGGTATTAAAATTAGCGCAAAAGGTATCAAATCTACCGGATTATCGCTTTAACGGGGAGTTTTTCTTTGGGCAAAAGGAAGTTTTGCTATACACTATTTGATATGAAAGCGTTTAAAATCTTATCCTACCTTCTCGTAACCGTCTTGGCCGCAGCGATTCTGGGAGATTTTTGTCAAAAACGAACTAAAGGCTTCAGACTGCAAAATATTTTTCCGTCCGACCTCTCTCCGTATGAAAAAGTGATCGTACCCGAAGAAGAGCGCCCTTTCATTGAAAAAATCTTGTCGGGAAATTTCCGTTTCATGAAAAAAGGGCAACAGTGCTTTGCTTTCGTCTCCGAAGACGGGAAATACGTTCTAAAATTTTTACGATGGAACAAACTCGAAGCCCCTTTTTGGGTAAATTTACTAAATACGGAAAAAGGAAAAGTCCTCTTAGCGGAGCGGGAGAGAAAAAAAAACTTTGACTTTACAAGCTATAAAATTGCTTATACGGAATTAAAAGAAGAGACCGGTCTTTTATTCATGGCACTTGGCACAAACGATCTAAAAAATGTTTTTACCGACATATACGATAATATCGGAATCAAACATCGCATAGATATGAGCAAAGTCCCCTTCCTTTTACAAAAAAAGGCTGAGGATTTCTGTTCCTATTTCGAGGAAAAACTCGCAAAAAAAGAAACGAAGGATCTTTATCCGTTTTTTGTAGAATTCGGGAAACTGCTACAAAACAGGGCGGTAAAAAGGATCGCCGACTCGGACATCACCCTTGAATATAATATGGGAATACTGGACGGTAAACCTCTCTTATTCGACGTAGGAAATTTAAGCTACGAAAAAGAGTCTCTTTCCGAAGAGGAGTTCGTGGAGCGGCAGATGAAATCCGCGCTCCGTTTTCTGGATAAAAAAGATAAAGATCTTTCCGGTTTTCTTCGAACGTTTACAATCCGAGAGCCGAAAAAAACCCGATCAATCCCTTCATCATAGTTTCCACTGCGATCGCAACCAGAACGAGTCCCCCTAAATTACCCATAACGTTCAAACCGGTAATCCCTAAAATTCTCTCGAGGAAAGTGGAAAAGAAAAGACACGCCCAAACAATCGCGGAAAGCACAAGAACGGTTAGAGTGATTTGTATTCTGCTTAAGATTCCGGGAAACTCTTCGGCCGCTATAATAACCTGACTGATAGCTCCCGGGCCTGCCATGAGCGGCGTAGCAAGAGGCACTATCCCTATAGACTCTCCGGGTTTAGCCGCTTTTTCGTTTTTAGACTGCAAAGCGGAAAGCCCAAAGAGAAAAACCACAAAACCGCCGCCGAGCTGCAAGGCAGCGAGATGAATGCCAAATAGGGCAAAAAGGGAGGGCCCAATCCAAGAAAACGTGATCAAGATAACAGCTAAGGCAAGAGATGCGACTTTAGCCACTCTTCTCTTTTCGGCAAGCGACTGCCCTCTCGTTAAACTAATCATAACCGGTACTGCAACATAAGGACTGCTGATCGCAATCAGCGACATAAGAATGTTAAGAGCTTCGATGAATTTCATGTTTTTTCCTTTATTTATTCGGAGCCAGTATCTTCATTTATCCATTTCAACACTACATAAAAAAATATTTAACATATTGATTTTAAACTTTCGGAAGGCTACAATCTATCCCATTTTAAGAGACTTTATGCCAAACGAGTGCCTTTTTTTTCTACATGTTGCGGCCGTTTTTTTGTTTACTTTCGGCGCTTTGAGAATCGGAAAAGAAACTCTCGGCGTGTGGATATGCCTGCAAGCTCTCTTTGCCAACTTATTCGTTCTCAAGCAAATCGTCCTCTTCGGCTTCCAAGTCACGGCAACCGACGTGTTTGCAGTCGGGGGTATTTTAGGTCTTAATCTAATGAATGAGTTTTACGGCAAAGAATCGGCGAAAAAAACGTCGGTGGCTTGCTTATATTCCGTTGTTCTTTTCGCACTTCTCTCCAAAGTCCACTTGTTGTACACCCCCTCCTCCGAAGATATTACACAAACTTCTTACTCGATTCTTTTGGACCCGGCTCCGAGACTTTTTATTGCTTCTATCGTCGTGTTTTTTATCGTTCAAAAAATTGACCTGCATCTTTTTGGAAAACTAAAATCGCGAATGAAGAAGTCTCCTTTTGCACTCAGAAACCTCATCTCCGCATCGCTCTCGCAGCTTCTGGATACGGTTTTATTCACCTTTATAGGTTTATACGGTATCATCTCTTCGCCGCTTGCTGTAATCTTCGTCAGTTTTTTCATTAAGTTTACCGTAATGGCAACTCTTGCTCCCTCTTCTTTTCTCGCAAAACGGCTGCTCAAACCCAAGGAAATCGTTTTATGAGCTCTTTTCGTTTCGAACTAATCCATAAGTCAAAAAAATCGCGAGCGCGAGTGGGAAGGATTCACACCCCCCACGGCATCATAGATACTCCGGGTTTTGTAGGGGTCGGAACAAACGGAACCATGAAAACGCTCGACACCGTAACGGTCGAACAAATAGGACTGCAGCTCATGTTCTGCAACACCTATCATTTGATGTTGCAACCCGGAACGGAAACGGTAAAAGCGGCAGGAGGACTCCACACCTTCATGAACCGAACAAATCCGATCATCACGGACTCGGGCGGGTTCCAAGTTTTTAGTTTGGCGTACGGTTCGGTAGCAAACGAGCTAAAAAGCAAAGGAACGAAAAAACAAGACGGTAC
>Ga0116227_10010255_pt1 | contig 16470 bp, 15 predicted proteins | sample S1TSphgellanicum_FD_89693 | JGI IMG/M metagenome (GOLD analysis project Ga0116227, IMG submission 89693) | Host-associated microbial communities from peat moss isolated from Minnesota, USA - S1T2_Fb - Sphagnum magellanicum MG | ecosystem: Host-associated > Plants > Peat moss > Unclassified...
GCTTCGAAGGCGCCCGAACGACGCAAAATGAAAGGCTGGCATATTCATATCCCACTGTCGCAGGCTGAAGAAAAGACGTTCTTTTTTGAAAAAAAGAACCAAAAAACTTTTACAAATTTGGCTTCGAACTCTCCGTATAGACATAGTCCAGGATTCAAAAGTTTTTTGCTTCTTTTTTTCAAAAAAGAAGTTCTTGCTTCCTAACCTGGCAGACGAGCGACTATGGCCCGGGTGCCGCAGGCGCATTCTGCACGAACAGCGTATTGGTAGCGTAGGACAACCAAACGCGATGTTGCAACAAAAAAGCCGCGCCCAGCAGCCCGCCGAAATTCTGGAAACGTGCCCGCGGCACGACCTGGGTTATCACCTCATCATAGAAGGCGCGGCCGACGCTGACGTGACGGAAAACATGCATGTGGCCTATATAGATCCCGTCATTGACACCGCGGCCGGTAATCGGCCGGCCATTCTGCAGCGACTCCGGTGAAGCGCCCGCGCGTGCCGCTTCGAGTTCGGTCAAAACCAGGCCAGGCGCGCCGGTATCGAGCACCACCTGCACCGGCACGCCATCCACGCCGATCTGCAACGCGACATGATAGAGGCCGATGCGCTGCAATTTCAGTTCCGATGTCGAGGTGGTCCAGGGCGGCGTCACCTGCATGCAGCCGGAGACGCGCCAGAAGCCGGCGGTGCGGCGCGGAATATCCAGATCGATGTCGAACTGGCTCAAAATATCGGCGCCGAGCAGCCCGCCCATGTCCGCCCCATCGGCGAGCAGCATGTTGAAATCGGCAATGGCCAGGTGCCAGTCATCGAAATGCAGGCCGGCGAATTCCATGCGTTCGACGCGCGCGCTATAGAGATGATTGTCGGTGCCGCCAACACCGAACATTTCCACGGTATGATCGAAATCGCGAGGAATGTTCAGCCGGCGGGCGGTGGCGGTGGAGAGCACGGTGCTGCCGGCGCCGGTGTCCATGGCGAGTTTCTGCACCGTGCCGTTCATGGTGATAGGCAGAAACAGTTTATTTTGATAGAGCGTGATGGGAATATCGGCAACGTGCGACATGGTACAGTTCGCGTAGGCGTTTGTCGCTCCCGCAAGCAGGCTGAACGCAGTCCACCACACAGCCGCGATGAGCTGCCCGAGAATGGTGGACTTCGTCCACCCTACGCGCAACATCGCCGCAATATCCGCCTCGTCAGGACCTATGTGCCGGGAGACGAACGCATCCCTCCCCTCCAGCCCTGTCAGAACCGCCAAATCCACTCCCTCGGCGTGGCTCATAAGCTCTCCAGAAAAGTCTCGTAGGCTTCCGCGTCCATGAGCGTTTCGAAAATATCCTCGTCGCCCGGCTCCATGCGCCAGAACCAGCCCTCGCCTTCGCTGTCGCGGTTGATCAGGCCCGGATCCTCGATGATATTCTCGTTGATTTCGGCAATCCGGCCGGCGAGCGGCGCATAGACGTCGTTGGCGGCCTTCGTGCTCTCGACGGTGGCGCAGGATTCGCCCTCGACCACTTCACGGTCCACTTCGGGCAATTCGATGAACACGATATCGCCCAGCGCATCCTGCGCGTGGTCGGTAATGCCCACGGTGAGCGTGCCATCATCCTCCAGGCGCACCCATTCATGGTCCTTGGTGTAGCGTGTCTCGGCCATGCGACCCTCTATCTTGCGAAACGGTGGGGGACGAAGGGCATCGCCACCAACTCCGCCGGATGGCGCTGCCCCCTGATCAGCAGATCCACCTGTGTTCCCGGTGCTGCCAGATCGCGGCGAACCTAGCCCATGGCGATGCGCACACCCAAGCTCGGCGAGAAGCTTCCCGACGTAATTGTCACCGCAACGGTGCCGTCGGCGGCCAGAATTTCCACGCCCGCCCGCGCCGGCGCCTGCCCGGCCGAGCGGATGCCGACGCGGCGTTGCAACCCACAAAAAGCCGGTCGCCGTCGTTGGCCAGCATCAGATCGTCGATCGTCCTGCCGGTCGCATCGAGAAAAAATCAGTTTGCGCCTTCGGCGGCGGGTGCTGCACCCGCTGCTCTCCCGCGTAGGATTTGAGGACGCTGTCAACATGGACTTTTGGCGGAGCCCACGCAAGCCTGATCGCGACGCGGCCGTTTTTTCACCAGAGGAGTCGTGATCGCCGCGCCAATCCAGGCTATCAGGCGGTCATGAGACTGCATCCAATCCTCCTCCTTCTGCTGCTGCCCGGCCTGGCGCACGCCCAGGCCGCCGATCCGCAAAGCCTGCTCTGCGCCACCAATCCCGCCTTCACCCCGGCGATCATGGAGTCGATCATCGAGGCGCAGCTTCAAAAAGACCACGACCCGTCGCTGGACGCCGCCCCGCCGGAGGAGCTGGCCCAGCAGGCCGTCCGCCAGGGCGTCGATGAATGCGCCGCCGGCCTGCGTAAAGACCCCAATCTGATGTCGGCCCTCTCCGCCCTCAAAGGCGCAGACGTGGACACCGGCTGGGACGCCTACAACACCGCCTGCGACGACCGCAGCATCAGCAAAGGCGATTGCGTGCGCGCCGAAGTCGCCGCCGCCCACGCGCTTCACCACATGTTTGCCACCGACCAGCCGCCCGGCTCCAAAACCCTGGTGCAGACCTGCCAGCTCGTGCTCCAAACCGACCCCACCATGGTCGCCTGGCGCGAATGCGTCGATCTGAGCCTGGCCGTGCACGCCAGCAATAGCGACGCCAAACGCTGCAAGCTCTCGGTCACCTGGCACGACGCCAAGACGGGGCCGGAGGCGGGGGCCTTGGTGGCTCAGTGCCTCAAGGCGCATTCGTAGGATGGGTCTTGACCCATCATTGTGCGCGCGGTGTTGGGGGCTTGCAGGACGTGTGCGGGTATTGCGTCGATGACCCATCACTGCTCGCGCCGTGATGGGGGCTTGCAGTGATGGGTCAAGACCCATCCTACGATTTCCGCCGCAGCAGAATCCGTGTGCTGCCTGGATTGGCGGCGTGCGGATGGGCTGCTGCCAGCACCAGCGGCCGTAGCGACGGCGCATTCAGCCACATCGGCAGCTCCCGCCGTATCACCCCGCCATGCTCGCCCGAGCCGCGGCCGGTAATCACCTCCACACACCGCAGATGCTCGGCATGCGCGGACCGCAGAAAATGATCCAGCGCATGATACGCCGCCTGCGCCGTCTTGCCATGCAAATCCAGCGTCCGCGCCGCCGGCACGCGGCCGCTGCTGAACCGGCGCCAGCTTGCCTTATCCAACCCCGCCGGGTGGTGCCCGGTCACCAGCGGCGCCGCCCCCCGCACGCGCGGGGGAGCCGCCGGCAGCGGTGCTGCTACCGGTGCGGCGACAACCGCAGGCGCCGGCGGCATCTCCGGCCGGGTCCGCCCCGGCAGCGGCCGCACTGCCTGGGTAAATCCCGCCCAAACCGCGCGGTCCGTCTCCGTCAATTTACCGCGTGGTGACATGTCCCCCAATGTAGCCTAGAGTGCGCCCGCTTCCAGCCGCAGCCTGCCCCAAACTCTGGTGGACCCCAGCCGATGCACGTCCCCGGCTTCCCCGACACAGCCATCAGCGCCGGCCCCGGCCACCTGGGCCCCGACGGCGCCGCCGCGGTAATGATTTTCGACGTCGGCCACACCATGCTCGACAGCGACCTGCTCGGCCGCTTCTTCATCGAAGACGCCGACGGTCTGCAATGGCTGCGCGACTTCCTCTGCGACCCGGTCATGGACCGCACCATCGAGCGCCTGACCTCCCCCTACGACGACGTCGAGGAGGAGGCGTGGCCGGAGGAAATTTATAGCCGCGCCGAAATGGTCGAGGGCGCCATCATCGACGACACATAAGGCGCATCCTGGGGACGCACCGGCCCTACAAACTCTTGCTATACTCCAGGAAACCGCTGCGTTCGGATATGCGGTCGTAGAGCGCCATCGCCGTGCTGTTGGTCTCGTGCGTCAGCCAATAGACGCGCGCACATCCCGTCGCTGCCGCCGCTGCATAGACATGCTCGATCAGCTTGCGCCCAAGTCCCTGCCCGCGTGCCGTGGGCGCGACGAAAAGATCCTGCAAATAGCAATCCTCCTGCACCGCCCAGCAGGTTCGGTGAAGGATATGATGCACCAGCCCGACCGGCGTATCGTCCAGCACGGCGAGCGCGCCATGCATCGGCTCGGCCGGATCGAGCAGCCGGCGCCAGACGATGCGGCTGGTCTCGATCGGAATATCGACACGGTAGAATGTCTGGTAGCCCAGCCAGAGGTCGAGCCAGTTGTCGAAATCGCCGGGCTGGACAGGGCGGATCGTAATCAAGGGCAACTCCTTACGCGGATTCGACGCAACTTCAGGGTGGATGAAATCCACCCGCGCGCGCGGGGGCCAAGCAGAAGCATCAGCGGCAAGGTCATCGTCTTATAACATGCAACGGTCAGCGGATTGCCACGGGCCTGCACGCGCACGCCGGTAAAACCCGCGCCGGTGAGCAGCGTGTTCAGGCTCGCCAGGGTAAAGCGCCAGTAATCGTAAGGGGTAGAATGCCAGCGCGCGGTACACCTGCGCGCCGCAGCCAGTTCTCCGCCCGGTTCAGCGCGGAGGCGTTCGGCTTGAAGGCCGGTGGCTTGAAACTCTCGCCGGTGTCGTGGACGAGGTTGCGCCTATTCGCCACTGATGTCGCGCCGCCGCCGGTCGAGCTCCTCGCTGTAGCGGCGCAGGGCATATTGTTCGGTCAGCATGCCGATCACCTGCAGGCTCTCGCGGCCATCGACCACCGCCAGCGCATCGGCCTCCGCCGTCTCGAACATCTGCACTGCTTCCTTGATGGTCATGTGCGGCAGCAGCGCCTGGCCGGCCGTATGCAGCAGTTGCGCTACCTCCGTCACCGTCTCGTCCGCCGCATGCACGTCCGACACCCAGACGATGCCGGCGTAGCGGCCCGCATCGTCCACCGCAATCACCCGGTTGGCCGATCCCAGCGGAAATTCGCGGCGGAAATCCTCGGTGCTGGTGTCGGCGCGGACCACGCGGCTGACCTCGCGCATCATCCGCGCCACCGTCAGGTTGCGCACCCAGCCGATATCCACGGCACTGCGGATCGCCTCGCCGCGCAAGTGAAAACGCCAGGTCGCGAACGAATACCCGAACGTGCGCCGCACCGTGAGCGAAGAGACGACGGACGCCGCCAGCACAGCCACGGTGAGCGGCAGGCTGCCGGTGGTCTCCAGCGCCAGAAAACACATTGTCAGCGGCCCGCCGACGATGGCGACCGCCAGCGCGCTCATCCCCACCAGCGCATAGACCACTTCGGGAAACAAAGGCACCGGCGAGACCAGCAGCATCAGGCCGGAGAAAAGCTTGCCGACCAGCGCGCCGAGGAACAGGGACGCAAAGAACAGCCCGCCCCTGAACCCGGAGCCGAGCGACAGCGCCGAGCCCGCCGACTTCAGCACGATCAGCAGGGCGATCGATTGCAGGGACAGCGGGGCGGTCAGCCCCGCCCGCAGCGCGCCATGACCCGCCGAGAGCACCGCCGGATTGATCAGGGCGAGACCGCCGAGCGCCAGCCCCCCCACCGCCGGCCGCAGCCACACCGGCATGCCGCTGCGGCGGAACAGTTGCTCGGTCAGCGTCACGCCGCGCATGATGGCAATGCCGGCCAGCGCGCACAGCACGCCGAGCGCGATGAGCGGCAGAAACGCCGCCGTCTCCATCCCCGGCGTCAGCGACACATCAAAACCCGGCTCGTCGCCGAGCAGCAGCCGCATGACCGAGACCGCGGCAATGGCCGAGACGACCACCGGCGCCAGCGTGGCGAGCGAGTAGGTGCCGATCACCAGCTCGAACGCATAAAAGGCACCGGTCAGCGGCGCATTGAAGGCAGCGGAAATGGCGCCGGCCGCCCCGCAGCCGACCAGCAGCCGCAAATCCGCGCGGCGCACGCGAAAGGCACGGCCGACGCGCGAGGCCACCGCGGCGCCGATCTGGGTATAGCCGGCCTCCAGCCCCACCGAGGCGCCGGCGCTGTTCGACAGCACGGTTTGCAGCACCACGATGATGCTGTCCCGCACCGACATGCTGCCGCCGTAGAGCGCATTGGCCTCGATCGGATCGACAGCGCGCCCCGGAAACCAGCGCGCCACGGCGATGCCGAACAGCCCCACCAGCAGGCCGCCCGCACAGGGGATCGTCAGCGCCCGCCACGCCGGCAACGAAGCCTGCCCCGACAGCCGCTCGCCAGGTCCGAGGTGATAGAGGATTTCATGGGCGAGCTGGCAGGTCTGGTTCATCGCCACGGCCAGCAGGCCGGCGGCGATGCCGATGCCGGCGGCGAGCACGACGAGCGAGAGCTCGTCCGTGCGCACCAGGGCGCGCAGCGTCTGCGGCACGTGCAGCATGGCGTCCAGCGCCGCGCCCGGGCCACGCCGGCGCGCGGCCACGGTGGGCGGGCTCAGATCCTGGGCAGGCGATGGGGACATAGCCTCGATGCGTTTCAGCCGTAGGGTGGGCTTTAGCCCACCATCGTCTGGCGCGGAAACAGGAGGGTGAGCCTAAGCGCAATCATCCAGCAGTTTTTGGGTCTTTTTTCAAAAAAGAACAGGAAGAAAGCACTTCTTTTTTGAAAAAAAGAAGCAAAAAACTTTTGATTATTTAAGGGGCAGCCGATAGGCCGATCGATGGTGGGCTGATGCGGCTCTAAAATATCCACCAGGCGGTGAGGAACAGCGTGTTGTTGTCCGATGCGTTGCGGCCGAAACCGTCGTAGTTGTGCGATGCGCCGTTGAACAGCGTATAGATCGTGTATTGCACGCCGAGCTTCATATTGGCCAGCGGCGAGAGCCAGGCGCCTTCCTTGCCGAACGGCACCCAGTTCGCTTCCACAATAAAAGCGTTGCTGTCCGGCTTGCCGTTCGCGCTGCCGCCAATCGCCGTGCCTTGCTGAAACAGCAGCGGATCGGCCGAGCCCCAAAGCCGTTCCCAGGAGACGGTGGCGCCATAGGTGTTCTTGAAATAATAGGTGCCGGTCAGGCGGGTTTCGTTCAGCGTGCCGCCGGTGTAGCTTGCCCCGTCCTGCGCCTGCGTGCCATCCAGCGTGCGGTTTTCGTGATTGTAGAATGCGTTCAGCGTAAACGTGTGGCGCGCATTGTTGGAAATATACTGATAGGCGGCATCGGTAAAGGCGTCCGTAAAACTGTCGTGGCCGTCGCTGCCGTCGATGCTGAACGGGCCGGTCGCGGGATTGAACCTGCCGTGCAGGAGGGCGCCGCCCACATGCGCCGAATTATTCCCCCAGTTCCATTCATAGGCCAGCCGCACATAGGGGGCGGGGCCGGTCAGGCTGCCGGGGCCGTAGGCTTCGCCCAGCCGCGCGAGCAGGCCTGGCGCCTGCGTGTCGTAGGCGCCGGCCTCGGCATAGATATGGCTGTCGATATAAGCCGAGGCGGTGATGCCCAGCGTGTCGGCGAACAGAGGGCCGCCCAGGATGGTGGAGGCGGCCGGCGTCGGCGCCAGGCTGGAGCTGAAGAACGGGTAATTCCAGGCATAGGTGGTGTTGTAAGGGTCCTGCACCATCGGGCCGTTATTGAGCGACAGGCCAAGGATCGTGTCATGCTTGACGATCGTGGTCTCTGTGGTGAGCCTGATATCGGTGTTGTCGAGCGCGAAGGCGTGGCCGATGCCGTCATAGGTTGCCTGCACGAAGCCGCCGGCATGATCGTTGATGCGGCCGGCAAGAAAAATGCTGATCTGGTCGATGGCGGCATTATTGTTGGCGGCGAAATGCGGTGCGGCCGGCGCGCCCTGGGTCTTGTCGGTGGCGGTGAAGGAGGTTTGCACGAAAGCAGCCAGCGGGAGTTTGGCGAGCGTGCCGGTGCCGCCCTGCAATGTGTAGCCGCCGATCTTGAAAGCGCGGCCGAAGGGCGTGAGTTCGGGGCCGAAGGCGCCGACATGGCAGGCGGAACAGGGCTGGCCGGTCTGACCGGCGAAGGCCGGCACGGCCTGGGCGCCAGGCGCCCGGATGATGGACGCGCTGAGGGCGATGCCGCATGCAGCGGTGATACGCGTGCGATATGTCATGATGCGTAGAGTCCTAAAGGCTGAAATGGGCCGGCACATGCTGAAGACGGATGAAACCGCCCATTATTCCCGCTAAAACCGAAGCCCAATCATGCAAAAGTTTTTTGCTTCTTTTTTTCAAAAAAGAAGTGCTTTCTTCCTGCTCTTTCCTGCCCATCAATGCGCATGTGTAATCAGCCGCGTACCACGGCGGAAAGTCAGATAGGCCCAAAGCCACTCGACCATCACCACGGCACGGTTGCGCCCGCCGACCAGGAAGGCGATGTGCGCCGCCCCCCCCACAACCACCACGCAACCGCGCCGCGCAGCCGGACGATGCTGAAATCGGCCACCGCCGCCTGGCGCCCGATGGTGGCCAGACTGCCGAAATGACGGTAGCGGAATGGCCGCGGCGCCGGCCGGCCGGCGAGCCGGGCGGCGATGACGCCCGCCACATAGGCGCCGCCCTGCTTGGCCGCCGGCGCCAGGCCCGGCACCAGGCCGCCGTTCCAGGCCAGCGAGGCCGCCGTGTCGCCGATGGCGAACACACCGTCGCAACCGGCAACGCCGAGGTCGGGACCCACCGGCACGCGCCCGGCGCGATCAGGCGTGACGCCGAGCCAGGATGCCGCCGGCGAGGCTTGCACCCCGGCCGCCCAGAGCACCGTGCGCGCGGCCACCACCTCGCCCGACATGGTCACGCCCTCGGCCGTGACCTGCTCGACGCTACGGTCGATCTGCACCTCCACGCCCAGGTGGCGCAGCGCGCGTTCGGCCTCGCGGGACAGCGCTTCCGGAAACGTCGGCAGCAGGCGCGGGCCGGCCTGCACCAGGATGATGCGCGCGTGCGCGGGGTCGATGGCGCGGAACTCCTGGGCCATGCCGTGCCTTGCCAGCTCGGCAATGGCGCCGGCGAGCTCCACCCCGGTCGGGCCGCCGCCGACGATGACGAAGGTGAGCCAGGCGCGCTGCACCTCCGTGTCGGTGGCGTTCTCCGCCTCCTCGAAGGCCAGCAGCAGGCGGCGGCGCATCGCCGTGGCGTCCTCGATGCTCTTCAGTCCGGGAGCGAATTCGGCCCACTCGTTGCGGCCGAAGTAACTGTGCTGCGCGCCCGAGGCGAGCACCAGGAAATCGAAGGGAATGCGGCCGCGGTCGCAGATCACGGCGCGGCCGGCCGTGTCCACGCCGGAGACGTCGCCAAGCAGCACCTGGGCGTTGGGCTGATCGCGGAACAGGCCGCGGATCGGCGCCGCCACGCTGCCTGGGGCGAGGCCGGCCGTCGCCACCTGGTAGAGCAGCGGCTGGAACACGTGATGGTTGCGGCGGTCGATGAGCGTGACGCGGCAGGCGCTGCCGCGCAGGCCGCGCGCGGCGGCGATCCCGCCAAAACCGCCACCGACGATGACGACATGCGGCAGCGCGCTCCGGTCGGGTTCGCGCGTGCCGCGCCGCAGCAGCGTGGCGATCAGCGCATCCAGGGAAAGCGGACCGGCGCCGTGGATCAGCGGCAGCGCCAGCAGCAGCGCCCAGGAGAGGCGCGGCTCGCCGGCCATCGCCGCCCCCCCGAGCGGCACCAGAAGCAGCAGGGCCAGCGCCGCCAGCCTGGTCGCCAGCCCCGCCGTCAGCAGGCCGGCGAATGCCAGGGCGGCCGGCGGCGCCAGTTCCGCCACCATCGGCGGCACCGGCGGCAGCCATGCCGCCGATCCGGGCCGCATGGCGGGCGTGACATCCAGGCCGGCCAGCGCCAGCCCGGCCAGCTCCGCCGCCAGCCAGAGGCGCAGCGCGAGCTGGGCGAGCGGCCCGGCATAGCGGGTGAACCAGTCCGCCGCGTGCAGCAGGGCGGCCGCCCCCGGCACGGCAACGCTCTCCGCCCCACGCGCCAGCAGCCGGTCGAGCGAGAGCGCGCCGGCGCCGAACACCGCGAGCCAGGCGAGCAGCACCGTCCAGTAGAGCGGCGCGTCGCCCGCCACGCCGGGAATGCGCAACAGTTGCGCCTGCACGATCAGCGCCAGCGCGGCCGGGCGCGTCAGCAAGCCCAGCGCCAGCAGGATCGGGCAGGCCGCCTGGATTGCGACGCCGACGCCGGAGGCCGCCACCACGGCAAGCAGCCCTGACCCGCCCTGCGGCGCCCCGTGCATCATGGCGGCAATGCCGGCGATGGCAAAGGCCTGCGCCAGCCACAGGCGGATCACCAGCGCAAGCCAGGGCGCGACCAGCAACAGGGCAGCACGGACAAAGGGCATGTATTCAGGCTCTCAAGGAACGGCGTGAAGCAGAAGCCAAATCATCCAAAATTCATTCAGCCGCTTCCTTCAGGGGCGGGGCATCCTGGATCATCTGGCCGGCGCGGGCTTCGTGCAGAAGAAAACCTTCCAGCGGATCGCAGGGCCTGGTCCAGGGACGCACGTCCAGCACGTGTTTCGTGTCCGCATAGCCCGCGGTCCAGCGGCCGGTGATGCCGGCGGGGCTGAAATCGATGTCCTTGAAATGATCGTCGCCCTCCAGCGGCGGCGCCAGCAGACGCACCACATGCATCTGCGTCATGCAGCCATAGGCGGCGAGCTCGCGCGCCTCGGGCGAGTTGCGCTCATCCGGCGGCAGCATCGCGGCCATGGTCGCGATCACATGGCGCAATTTGTGGATCTGCCGCTGCCGCAGCATGTGGCTGGTGGCGCGGCTGGAGTATTGCAAATCCTTCTGCCTGGCCGCCACCGTGTTCAGGCTGTTCGGCTCGGGCCCGTTCGGCGCCCACATATTGACCACGAACACCAGCCCGTCGCGGCGCGGATTATCGTCGAACACCGCCTCCACCGGGGTGTTGGACAGGATGCCGCCATCCCAATAGAGTTCGTCGTCGATCCGCACGGCGGGAAACGCCGGCGGCAGGGCGCCGGAGGCCATCACGTGGCGCAGGTCCAGCCGCTCCTCGCGGCTGTCGAAATAGCGCATCTCGCCGGTCTGCACATGCGCGGTGCCCACCGTCAGGCGCGGCGCGCCGGCGTTCAGCAGATCGGCGTCGATCAGCCTCTCCAGCGTGGCCAGCAGCGCGTCGGTGGAATAGTAGCTGTCGAGACCAGGCAGAAACGGCGCCATCTGGCCGAGCCAGCCGAACGGCTTGGGCGCGAAGAACCCCGGCACGCCGGCCAGCATCGTCGCCGCATTGGCGAGATCGCGGCCGCCGAACGGATTGCTGCCGATGAGCTGGGTGATCGGCGTGTGCCGCGTCTGCGCCCAGAAGGCGCGCAGCCGCTCCAGCCTGTGCTCCGGCGCGTTGCCGGCGATCAGCGCGCCATTGATGGCGCCGATCGAGGTGCCGATCACCCAATCGGGCTCGACCCCAGCCTCTGCCAGCGCCTCATACACGCCCGCCTGGTAGGCGCCGAGCGCCCCGCCACCCTGAAAGACGAGCACCACCTGCCCGACCTTTCCGCGGTCCACCGCCGGCTCGGGCTGCGGCTGGGGCTTGTGCGGTTTCATCGGCAAAACCCCGGTCAATGCGCCGTCCAGCCGCCATCGACCGGAATCGCCGTGCCCGTAATCGACGCCGCCTCGGCGCTGCAAAGAAAGGCCGTCACGGCGCCGATCTCCTCCACCGTCGCAAAACGCTTGTTGGGCTGCTGCGCGAGCAGGATGTCGCGCACCACAGCGTCGCGCGCGATTCCGTGCGCCTTCGCCTGGTCCTCGATCTGGCGCTCCACCAGCGGTGTGAACACGTAGCCGGGGCAGACGGTGTTGCAGGTGATCGGCTCCTCCGCCGTCTCCAGCGCCGCCGTCTTGGTCAGGCCGACCAGCCCGTGCTTGGCCGCCACATAGGCGGACTTGAACGGCGAGGCGACGAGCCCGTGCGCCGAGGCGATGTTGACGATGCGCCCGAAGCCGCCGCGGCGCATGAGCGGGATCGCCAGGCGCATGGTATGAAACGCGGCCGAAAGATTCAGCGCGATGATCAGATCCCATTTCGCCTGCGGAAATTCCACGATCGGCGCCACATGCTGCACGCCGGCGTTGTTCACCAGTATGTCCAGCCGCGCATCGGGTCCTACGAACACTTCCTCGAACATCGCGGTGATCGCCGCGGGCTGCGAGAGGTCCGCGCCGGAGTAGCCGGCAGTGACACCGAACTCGGCAGCAAGCGACGCGCGCAGTTTTGCGATCTCCTGTGCATCGCCGAAACCGTTCAGCACCACGTCGGCGCCCTTCGCGGCGAGCGCGCGGACGATGCCCAGGCCAATGCCGCTGGTGGAGCCGGTGACCAGGGCGCGGCGCCCCGCAAGCGGACGGAGGGGATCGGGTGAGGTCATCGTTGGCGTTCCTGATGCTGGGCCGGTCGCGTGGCGGCCAGGATCGGCCGGCGGACGCGGCCGGGGAAATGCCGGCTGCTTATGTAAATGATAGAAAGACGACATTTCCTTAAGCAGCGGCGGCACAGGATCATCCGGCAGGATCAGGTGAGGCGACGATGTCGGCGATGACGGGCAATCATGCCCACGCGCATTTTGCGCATTTGCATTTTGCGCCGAAACTCAGCACGCCGGTAATCGCCCTGATCGCGTTCTTCACCCTCGTCGATCTGTTCGCCGCCCAGGCGATCCTGCCGCTGCTGGCGGTCAAATTCGCCGCCGTGCCGAGCCGGATCGGCGTCGCGGTCAATGCCTCCACCGCCGGCATGGCGGCCGGCGCCCTGCTCACCGCCCTGTTCGGCGCGCGGCTGGACCGCAGGCGGGGGATCGTTGCCAGCCTGATGCTGCTGACCATCCCCTCCGCCCTGCTCGCCATCGCCCCGTCCCTGGGCGTGTTCGCCGCCCTGCGCGTGCTGCAGGGCCTGTGCATGAGCTGCGCTTTTACCCTTACGCTGACGCATCTGGGCGAGGCCTGCACGCCGGGGCGCCAGGCCAGCGCGTTCGCCGCCTACATCACCGGCAACGTGGCCTCCAACCTGGTCGGCCGGCTGATCTCCGCGCTGACCGCGGGCCTCTATGGCACCAGCACGACCTTCATCGTGTTCGCGGCGATGAACCTGGTCGGTGCGGGCCTGGCCGCGGTGGCGATCCGGCCGCACGATGCGATGCAGCACGCGCCGCACCCGCCCGGCATCCAGGCGGCGCTGACCGCCCGGCTGTTCGCCGGCTACGGCATCGGCTTTCTGATCCTGTTCGCCTTCATCGGCGTGTTCAGCTACGTGAATTTCGTGCTCATGCACCCGCCGCTGGGGCTCGGCATGGCGAGCCTGGGGGCGGTGTATTTCGTCTTCGCCCCCTCCATCGTCGCCACCCCCTGGGCCGGCCATGCGGCACGGCGCTTCGGCGCCCGCAACACGCTGCTCGCCGGGCTGGCCGTGGCACTCGCCGGCCTGTGGTTGCTGGCCAGCGCCGCCCTGCCCGCGGTGATCGCCGGCATGGTTCTGGTGGCCCTCGGCACCTTTTTCGCGCAGGCGACCGCCACCGGCGAGGTCAGCCGCGCCGCCGGGGCCGCGCGCAGCACCGCGAGCGGCCTCTACCTCGCCGCCTATTTCGCCGGCGGGCTGAGTGGCGCTGCTGCGGTCGGCGCCGTGTTCGACAGTGAAGGCTGGCACGCCTGCCTGATGCTCATCGCCGCCGCCCTGGTGGCCACGTCGGTGCTGGGGCTCAGTTTCGGGACTGTGCCGCGGGCATGACCGGGTCAGACCCGGAGCCCAGCCCTTACGCGCTGGTGGCAGAGGTCTTCGACCAGGCGCGGGCGCTGGATGCGCCGCTCGGCGTGCGGCTGCGGCTGCTGGCCGGGGCGGTGCGGCAAGGCACCCCGGACTTCGCCGCCGCGGCCGATGCGCTGATCGCGCGGCTGGAACGCGCGGGCCTGGGCCAGACCGCACCGCGGATCGGCGAGACGATGCCGCCCTTCATGCTGCCCGACCAGACCGGACGGCTCGTCAGCATGGCCGGCATGCTCGCCTCGGGGCCGGCGGTGATCGCCTTCCACCGCGGCCACTGGTGCCCCTACTGCCTGCTGACCGCAAACGCCTTCGCCCAGGCGCAGGACCGGATCGGCCGGGCGCAGATGGTCGCCATCACGCCGGAGACACGCTACTACAATGCCCGGCTGACCGATCTGACCGGCATCGGCTACCGCGTGCTGACCGACCCGGACAGCGGCTATGCGCTGTCGCTGAACCTGGCGTACTGGCTGGACGACGGATTTGCCGGGCGGATGCGCATGTTCGGCCTGGATCTGTCATTGTATCAGACCAGAGCCGCCTGGATATTGCCGGTCCCGGCCACTTTCGTGGTGAACCGCAGCGGCATCGTCGTCGCCCGCCACGTCGATCCGGATTACCGGCGCCGGATGGACGTGGATGAGCTGGTCGCCGCCTTCGAGCGGGAGCTCTAAGACGTGGCATCCTCCCATTGCCGGGCGCGTATCTGGGTGATGAAGGTTGCCGCCTCGGGCGACCGCACCCGCCCCTGCACCGTGTAGAGCGTCACCGTCCGCCGCAAGTCCAGGCCGGGGGCAAGGCGCACGAAGCCGCAGCCGCGGAATGCGCTGCGGGGTGCCAGCGCCACGCCGATGTCGGCCTCCACCAGCACGGCGAGGTCGTAGCCGCTATCGACCATGTGCATGCGCGCCGTGCCGATGCCGGCGGCTTCGAGCTGCCTTGCCTCCTCCTCGGCCGTCTCGCTGTTGCGCTGGAGCAGGAAGGTTTCGCCCAGAAGATCAGCCAGTGCGATGTCCGGCGCGTTGCGGCCGGCCAGGTGATGGCGCGGCCCCAGCAGAATGTCGAAGGATTCCGAGAAGATCGGCCAGGCGTCCAGCCGGTCCCAGCCCGCCCCGAGCGGGCCGGCGATGGCGATATCGACCGCCCCGGTCTTGAGATGCTCCAGCAGTTGCGCCGCGCAGCCGCGCCGCAGATCGAGCCGGAGCGCCGGATAGGCCGCGAACAGCTCGGCCAGCAGCGGCCCCAGCAGGCGCAAATTCACCGTCCGGGACAGGCCCAGCGAGAGGGTGCGGACCTCGCCGGCGGTGACCGAGCGCGCGACCGCCCTGGCTGTCAGTGCGCTGTCGTAACACTGACGCAGCAGCGGCAGCATCCGCGCCCCGAGATCGGTGAGGCGCGAAAGCCTGCCTTCGCGGCGCAGAAGCTCGCCGCCGAGTTCCTCTTCCAGCACCCTGACCGCCCTCGTCAGGGCCGGCTGGGTGACGTTGCACTGCTCCGCCGCACGGGTGAAATTCAACGTCTCCGAGAGCGCCAGGAAGTAGCGGATCTGGTGCATTTCCATGGCATTGCGGTTTTCAAAAATGTAAGAAAGAAAACACTTCTTTTTTGAAAAAAGAAGCAAAAAACTTTTATTTGTTGCGATTAAAGAAGCGACTCTCCAGGACGTAATCCAGGGATGCCTTGCCGGCGCCGCAGATCGCCAGCCAGGTGAATACCGCGAAATAGGTTGATTCTTCGAAACCCAGCAGATCGTCCAGGCCGCCGACATCGGACCATTTTGCGGAAATGATCGCCACCACCATGGTCACCGCCAGCGCACCGCCGCTGATGCGCGTCATCAGGCCGAGCATCAGGAACAACCCGCCAAAACATTCCCATGACGCCACGAACGGCGCCAGAAAATGCGGAATCGGGATTCCCCAGCCGATGAAATTCTTGATCACAAAATCAAGATTTGTCAGTTTTCCCCAGCCTGTCAGCATAAAAGTGTAGCCAACGATAATGCGCGCGAGCAGCGGCCCCGCCCATTCGAACCAGGCGGCAATGCGTTTCGGCCAGAATATCAGGATTTCAAGCGGCAACATCAGTAATCTCTCCAGTGTGTTCATTCGCACCAGGCGGTGCGGCCAGCAGTCCGGCACGCATCCAGCGCGCGAACCATTCCGTCAGATGCCGGCCCGCCTGCACATCCATGCCTTCCAGCGCCTCGGCAACCGTCTGGCCGGCCAGAAGTCTGGCGAGCAGCGCATGTTCTTCTGCATCGAGATCCATGCGCCACATGTCATCGTCGTGGCGGAATACCGCCAGGTAACTGGCCTGAAATTCCGGCTCGGCAACGCCCGCCTCTTCCATGACCGCATTGAAAAAATCATTGACGCGGTATGTGAAGCTGAACAGGCGGCACGCGCTGCGCAAGTACAGGCGCGCGCGCAGCAGCCGCTCCGGCGTCAGCCCGGCCAGGTGCGCCTGAGTCAGCGGTGCGCTGTCCGGCGCATCGGCCAGTTGCGCGAGCGCCGTCTCCAGTTCGCAAAGCTCCGCGGCAAACCGATCATCCGGCCGGTGCCGTGCGACAAACGCCGGCAATTTGCACGCGAAACGCCCGATGTTGAAATGCACCGGCTGCTCGCTGCCGACAAAATCCGCGATCAGCGCGTCAAACTCGCCGTCACCCAGCCAGGCCCGCAGTGCCGGATAATCCTCTGCTGTGACCTCGGCCAGCCGCGCGCGGTAGGCATTCACATACACATCCA
>Ga0116227_10010256_pt1 | contig 16468 bp, 15 predicted proteins | sample S1TSphgellanicum_FD_89693 | JGI IMG/M metagenome (GOLD analysis project Ga0116227, IMG submission 89693) | Host-associated microbial communities from peat moss isolated from Minnesota, USA - S1T2_Fb - Sphagnum magellanicum MG | ecosystem: Host-associated > Plants > Peat moss > Unclassified...
AGTTGAGTCAGACATTTTTATTACCAACCATAAGTCCGAATATTATTAAAATTAATTGTATCAATACCTACTTTTTGCAGATAATTAGCTAATTTGAAATCATCTGTAAGCACTAAATATTTATTTTTTGCTAAAGTCACAATTCCACAGTCAGTCAGCCCATATTTAGTAAAATTATCTAGCTGAACAGCATTGACACTTTCAATATAAAATTCATCTAATACAGTCATCGCTTGAGCAAATACAGAGTAACATTGAGAACGTTCTGGTTCACCAATCTGGTTAACTAGACTATTCACTTCAGTCAGCACATTAGGAGTTGTAACAATTTTTGAGAAATACGACAAGATACTCACCAGCAAATCATAGTCTTCCGGTAAAAACTTTTCAGTCCGATTAAATTGTGATATTCGCCCCCGATTTACAGTACCAACAAACCAAAGCAGTAAAATATTTGTGTCAATTAAAATTCCTTTTTGTTTGTAACTTTGAAACAATGAGCGAATATAATCTTTCATACCTCACGAATTTTCATCGATTTTACTTCCCCCGTTTCGGCATCTACGGTAAATATTTTATACTCACGTTCATATTTAGTAGCTAAAGAAATAACATCAGGAATAAGTGTTCTTTCAGTCTTAGCTACAGGGCGACTAAAACCTAAAGTTACATACCAAAACCTTTTATTCTCTGACAATTCTACTTCTTCAAGCAAGATATCATTGATAGAATTACCTATCATATCCTGGATATCTTCAAAATATTTTTTAGCAGCTAGAACAGCACCACGTGCGTCAATTTTCATACACTTTACCTCCTGATTTATAATGACAAGGGCTTACGCGAATACCAGCGATGTAATCCTTTAAAAGGCTTTCCCCCATGTTCAAAATTAACTTGCTCGTTCAGCATTTACACGAGTATCATTTTTTCGATAAAGACGGATAGGCGTTTAGGGGTTGAGTCGGTCATAGATTTAGTGGTACAGAACAAAACATGATTTACAAGTAAATTCTCTACCAAATTAACAGTAAAGTCCTTCTGCTTGCTTGCGTTGGCGTTGGATTTGCTTATAAATCGGAACTCCATACATTTCTTCTTCTAGTTTCATCCATTTGACATTATCCAATATGCCATTACGGGCAAACCCCAGAAAATAGGCTTTCTTCACCATTCCTGCGTAAGAAATTGTTGCTTTTGTTGAATGCTTCAATCGCACCAAATCTTCTGGAGTGCATTTGACCTTCTTTTACTCCCATCTCAACTAAACCAGCAATATGTTGAGGATGAAGATATCGCTCAACCCAGCGTCATTGCACTCAATGTTAAGTCTGCCGAACAAGCTGTGAACGATTTTATGATGATGTTTACAGGACTTTATCAACCAGAAGTCCAACTATGCCATCAATTAAGGTTTGCGCGAGAACGCAGCATTATCAATGTGGAGCCGCGTGCCAAGGATGATTGCTTAGATTGTAGCAGCAGTTCTCGGAGTCGTCGCGCCAGGGGTGATCGCTATCGTCTCCCCTGCCGAATGCCAAATGCGTAGCAGTTGCAGCTAATCACCAAGCAATACTCGAATTGCTCTTAAAGCCTGATTACGTTTACCATTGCTAATCTTGGCAGACCAGTAATCAGCATATTTGATAAAAGATGCGGAAAACTATAAACAAGATTAATCATTCGGTTGGTTCGCGTGTAAGTTACGCGAACCACTCTTTTTTGTCCAAAGTCCAATTCTTAGCGGGTGCTGCGAATAGGGGACTCCCGGTGGTCTGGGAGAAATTTCAGTACCAAACTGTATCCATAGGCGATTGCCTTTGCCACTGCGCTCTCGCGCCATCGCTGGAGAGCGGGCACCGAAGTGTGATCGTCATTGGTGTCACATTCCCGAATTGATGTGATGGGGTAGAGAGGATTCCCGGCATGAGGGGGTTGTATATTTAGCCAGAGCAAGTAAGGTTGGCGATCGCACTAGAATTAAAGCGAGGTTTACTCATTTATTTGGCAATGGAAGTTCTAAAGCTGACGGCGAGGATCGATCAAACTGGGCACTTGAATCTTAATATTCCAACGCAATTAGAGGCAGTCGAGGTAGACGTTGTCGTTGTGTTGACTCCAGTTTCGTCCGATGAGAATCCGCAACCCAGGTATGATTTTTCTGATTTGGCAGGGCGTTTAACCTGGCAAGGAGATGCTGTAGCAATACAGAGGACGCTTCGGGATGAGTGGTAAGCGTTACGTGTTGGATACGAATGCGATCGTGGCATTACTGCAAGGAAATTCTCAAATTACTCAATTACTTCAAGATGCCAACTGGGTAGGGATTTCAGTCATTAGCCAAATTGAGTTTCTGGCATTTTCTGGATTGAGTGAAGCGGATCGCCAGCTTTTTCAGCAGTTTCTTCAGCGGGTGAAGTGTGCAGGGTTAGTAGCAAATGATTCTATGTTGATTGAGAAAATCATTCAGATACGCCAGCAGTATCGGTTGAAGTTACCAGATGCAATTATTGCAGCAGTTGCGATTCAAAATTCAGCAAATTTGGTAACGGCTGATAGTGAATTTACGAAGGTGTCTTTGCTAACAGTCATTAATTGGTAGCGATCGCCAGTTGAGATCAAGAGGCGATCGCGAAACGCGGGCGCCGCGCCATCGCCCTCCAGCACACAGGGTTTGCTACACTACCAGTCATCCTGCCCGGTTTGAGCGTTTGTAGCGTTAGAAGAACCCGAGGCAGAGTTTGAGGAGGATGAGGATGCTAACGAGTAATCCGTTATATTCAATTTCTCTGAGGTAAAAAGCAGGGCACAATGGCAAAAGACATTTTTCATGATGCTGTAAAAACCGCTCTGCAAAAGGATGGCTGGACGATCACCCACAACCCTTATCGACTGCGCTATGGCATCGCAGATATTTACATTGACCTTGCTGCACAAAAAGCGATCATCGCTGAAAAAGAAGGACGTAAGATCGCAGTAGAGGTAAAAAGCTTTGTCAGTGGTTCAATCATCTCTGAGTTTCACACTGCCCTCGGTCACTTCCTCAACTACCGCGTTGCTTTGGAATTTTCAGAAGAACCAAACCGTATATTGTATCTGGCGGCTCCCAGAGATGTTTATCAAACCTTTCTCCGCTTCGAGCCAGCCAAAACCGTGATCGAACGCTATGATGTTGGACTGATTATCTACAACCCAATCCAGGAGGTTATTGAACAATGGATCGAGTAGCCGAATACCGCCAAATCGTTTGTAATTTTCTCCAGGATTTTGTCACAGATGATCCCGAAGCCCAACTGATTTTTGACCCAGAACGTGATCATTACCTGGTTATGCACGTTGGCTGGCGAGGAGAATACCGAATTTATGGATGCGCCATGCAGCTCGACATCATTAATGGCAACGTCTGGATTCAACACAATAGTACTGAGGTTGTGATTGACCAGGAACTCATCCAGCGGGGCATCCTCTGTCAAGACATTGTTTTCGGCTTTCGATCACCCAACATTCGAGAACGCCTTGCTGCTGCCCTACAGGGTTAACTGGATGCCTAAGCCAGGAACCCTGCTATGGTATCAGGTTGATTAGGGAGTTGAGCCAGGGTTATCAGATCTCCCCGACAATTATGACGAGGTTGATGATTTTAGGTAAATGGGATGACCCTGACTACCCCGACATCAGAAAGATTTAGAGCAGACCTTTTAAGAGTTAAGAGCCTATACAGATCCTTTCTCGCCCATCAAACCCAATTCCCATATTAGATACTATTACACTCAGAACCCTTGGCTGTAACTATTGCACCTAAGAGAGTTTGTACTACTACACATCTTTCATTGTTGGCGGATGTAATAGTTGAGCCTTGGACTCCGCTAGCTGGAACTAGGATAATTTTCAAATCGGGAGCTGGCGCTCCCGGAGTAGCTTCATCACTGCTACTTGTTGCTGCTAGAGCACCCATTTCATCAAAGGTGATGGTAGGGTAGGGAGTGGTTGAACTAGTAATAACTGACACTGAGTTACTCGAGGTATTCGGGCTAGTAATATTGGTAGCTATAGCTACTGTCCCCGCTGGAATCTGCACATTCCCACCCAGAGCTTGCCAAGGACTATTGGCAGAAGGGGTATTGGTGATGACGTTGGAAGGATCGGCATAGTTATTATCGGTACAATTTGTTTCGCTTGTACTGCAAGTGAGGTTATTTGCATAAACTACGGTATATACTTCATTGCTACTATCAACACCAAAGCTGACATTATAGGTTAGCTTGTTCAGCTTAGCCTGTTGTTGTGCCTGCTGGATTGCATCTACAATGCCATCTTCTGCTTTATTCAACTGTTGTTCTTGGACAAAGCCTAACCAGCTAGGAATAGCTAGAGCTGATAGGATGCCGATTATTAGGACTACAACAAGCATTTCAATTAAGCTAAAGCCCTCTGGGGATTTAGCATTTTTTTTTAAGATTAATAAAATTATTGTTTGCATACTATCCTGGGATTATTGAACGTACAAGTAGCCGTGTCCTTGGGTTTGAACGTTTTCACTAGGAAAATAAGTAGACGGGTTGTTACTGTAAGCTATATTGGTACTTTGCAGACGAGCGAGGGCATTCCCCCTGATGTACACTTGGGCAAATACGTTTGTCGCGTCAACACACGCATAAAACCCAGTGCCATTGATGCCAACACCTTCGAGTGGGGTACCATTGGGGTTACTTGAAGTGGACTGAGAATTATTAGGGCAGCTGATCGTAGGTCCGGTAGTGCTAACGTAATCAATGAGAATATTTACTGTTTGTGTAAAACTTTGGCTAGCTGTTCCACAGGTCGGTGGAGTTTCTGCTGAGTTGTTAGTGAATGCATTAGCCCACTGATCCATGATTTGTTTTAGAGTTGCACCAGTGATGTTATTGTTATTAATCGGTGGATAATTATACCCCGTGTCACAGGATGTTCCTTGAGTATTGGAATTTGTTTCGAGCACTGGACCACGAAGCTCAAATCTCCCAATCCGGGCTTCTGGTGACCAAATACCTGTAGTTGAAGTTGGATTAGTGATGTAGTAATATGCTACCAAGGCGTAGGCAAAGCCTCCATCAGTTTGGGTGCTAGTTCCACCACTACTAGTTTCAACGCTAACACTATTGGGTACATACTCCCGTTTCCAAAATACTAGTACTGGTATACAGGTACTAGTACTGTTACAAATATCAGATGATGAGATAGAAGGGGAGATATTAGCAGTAACAGTTGGTGGAATTTGGTCTTGAATTCCCGAAGTAGTACTTAATGTAAAGTTGTTAGTCAACGCATCGTTATCATAGATGTAGATTGCCTGCTGCAGATCGCGGGCAATGTAATCTTCTGCGGCTTGTATTTCTTGCTCACTAGTCGCTTTTGCCTCTTCTTTGCGATCAGTGTCTAGCATATTCACCACAAGTCCTAATATGGGTGTTATGACTAAGGCAGTTAGGACCATAGCTACTAGCAGTTCAACTAGAGTAAAGCCGCTATTTCCTTGTTGTTTGGGTTGTGGGTTGAGGATTAACTTTAGTGATTTGATCATGCTGTAGACTCCATCCTGTTGTTAGCTAACTTCACAAACACCAATTAATTACTGATTGCATGTAGGAGAAGCAGTTGTCGTTGACATACTGCTACAAATATTACTGTATTGAGGTTCACTACTACTAACGCTAGCAATGTTAGCAGTCATCTCGACTATAGGGGTTGTGAGGGTGCCTGTTCCTCCGGTGCCAGCGTAGGTAGTTTGTGTTACTTGTTCATTATTGCCCGAAGCATTGTTTCTGGAGAGCTGTTCATTTAGGTTAAAAGCAGCTACGCTGTAGACTCGTATTCCTAATTGATATGGGATGTACAAAGAACTTGTAGCATTCATGTTATAGCCAAAAGCTTGAACAACCATATCTACAGGACTAGTAAGTGAACAATTAGAGCCATCAAAATCTGCACAGAATAGAGATGTCCCTGATGGTGCTGCTGGGGCTGTGCAGGGAATTAGAGGTGCGGGAGTTGTTGTTGACTGGGTACAAGTTAGAGTTCCTGAAGCTGTGGGGGCGCTTTGGCTGGATAGTGTGGTAGTAGATACAGGTACACAAGCCCCACTACATGAACCAGAGATATTAGCTGTCATCTGTTCAGTTCGCAGGGCATCAACCAAAGACTTAGCAGCTTGGGTTGCTAGCTGTACTCGCTTAGCTTGGACACGGGTGGCAACTGATAGAGTAACCACGGGAGCGATCGCTACTAGTAAGAGGCTGGCTATAAGTATTCCTACTAGAGACTCAATGATTGTGAAGCCGTCCGCTGGGGATACTATTTTTTTGATGCATTTTCTAGCTTGCTTCTTTTCCATCATGGCACTTTACCAATTGCTAGTTATTCGGGGGCTGGTACATTTGTTGGAGTCGGACAATTACTTGGGAGATATTCTGAACCATTAATTGCGCTGACATTAGTTGATCCTGAAGATTGGACAGCACAGAGCAATGTATCTACCCAAGGATCTGTGCGATCTACTTCTCTGAAGAATTCATTGGGGCTGCCACTAGTTGGATTTGTAAATCTTTGGGCAAATAAGTCTGGTTGCTGTCCTAAAATAGCTACATCAAAACCCCATGCTCTATTAGGTGCATAGTAGTGAGGTAATTGACCACTACTATTCTGTGTTGGGTAGGTGAAGAAAGAGTTGCCATATAGACTAAAGTTGCTGTTAGAAGTAGCACCATTATTTGTATTGTACTGAGTTAACACCGCCGCAGTTGGGGCTGTGGCATATGCGCTCCGTTGTATTTGAAGGAAGCTACCGTTGATATAGACTGGTGGAGTTTGAGAATTATTGGCATTGTTCCAGTCCTCCAAAAAGCGTACAAAGTTTTGTATCGCTGCTGACGATTCATTCACTCGGCTGGGACTATTTCCAACTGCAAATGCAGCATTAAATGTAGAGGATACTGAAACGTTAGGCGCTTGTTGTATCCAAATTGTCCTGTAACTGGGGTCGGATACAGACCCGTTGTTGTTAAACGTTCCACCACCACCACTATAGTTACTATTACTATAGGCGTAGTGGTGTAAGACTGGAGCTAACAGGGGTTCACCAGTTGAATTTACAGGTGGGTAATAGAAAAGCGGTGCAGAGTAATTTTGACCACTGGTACTTATGAACCAGAGAGCATTGGACTCAGCCTTGCCATAGTTTGTACCTGTACAACCGTTGTTGTTAGAGTTGTTGGCAGGTGTGTTGGCAGTAGTATCTAAGGAACAATTTATGCCTAAGGGTTGGTATACACCATTTGAACCTATTAAGGTGTTATTATTACGGGCAAAGGCAACTCGACGCGGATAGAATTGATCGGTTGTCGGAACTGATGTTGGTGCGGTTAATTGCCAATAAGAATAATATTGTGAAGTTTGCAGGGCTGGTGCCGCTGTATCTCCTGCCCCAAGTCTTTGTCTAATGCTGAGGGAGGGGCTAGGGACACCATTAATTTCGCTTGTGAATTGTTTATCCCAGTCTAGAGTTGTACTTGGTAATATGCTACCAATACTACCATTGTTAGAAGAGTAGCTAACTGCTATCGCTTGGCCCAAATTGGTTGAATTAATTTGGCTTTCTGTTAGCGTTACATTAGTACTATTCACACTGTAAGACTGTGATTGATTACTTAAAGTACCATCACCATTAATATCAAACCCAATCACCCAATCAGTAGGACCACATGAAGAGATCAGCATCTTCCGGCATATTTCCATCACGTAGGTTGGTGGACCATCCAACCGTCGCTGGATTGGACTAATACCATTTAATAGGTAGGAACTTGTGACATTAGGGATATGGGAATTTGGATTTTGACTGCTATTCCAAACTGGATTGGTATCCCAAGCTGCATTACCTACGTAGTAACTTTCCCAATAGCCATTTTGTAGGCGACTCCCTCTACTAGGATCTAAATTACTATACACTGATGTACTGGCTGGAGATACAGTATTACTAATGGTTGCAGGAATAAAGTTAGCCTCAACTGCTCTCCCTGTATTGTTATTTAAATCGTAGTCACTGTCACCTCGATAACCATCGACAAAAGTACCAGATAGCAAGGTCATCGCGTCAGCAATAATTGTGGCTGGACGCCAGTAGTCACCTGTCGTTGTTGTCGTACAGCCTGTTCTGCCAACACGGCAAGCAAAATTAGTATCTTGCGTGCTTCGGGTGTAAAAGTAGTTGTAATTGGAGAGACTGTTTATTTGCTGTGTGAATTCTTGAATTTGTGATGTGTTACCTGTGCTGGTTTCATGAACGTTGAACTCATTACCAGGACTGGAGAAAACAGTATCACTAGAACCAGTAGCCCTAACATAGGCTGGTAAGTTTGTAACTAAAATCAGTCCCTTTTCACTATTAACGTAGTTATTTTTGTTATTACTAGGGTCTCTAGCTAAACTTTCTCCATCAATCAAGCGGATACCATTGGGACGACGGGTAGGATCAAGCTGGAAGTCTGTGGGGCTAGTTGAATCTGTAGATCCTGAGGGGAGGTAAAAACCAGGTAGCGCGCTGGCATCTGGTAGGGCATCATCTCTGGTGGCATAGATAATCCCACTACAGGGTAAGAAATATTCTTTTTTACCAGTTGAATCACAGCCTCCAGAACTAACGGTGTATACTGTTTTAGCTAGTACACCTAAATCAATATCTGTTAACCTAACCTCCATCGGTTGACGCAGTTCTAAGTCTAGGTCGTAGTTAGTTAGGAAAGATGTTTGCGATGTTGTCCCCTGATTTACACTTGATGAAATAGTAAATGTAGGCTGATTAGATGTTGTTTGGGATGAATATATGTATGGATAGCTAGTACCGCTGTTACATGGAGGTGGGGGGTAACTACTGCTAGTAGGAGTAGGACAATACGAAGCCAGACCACCCAAGGCCGCGTATGATGTAGCTAGTGAGCCATTTTGTCTTTCTTCTCGACCGTCTAGGATCGTAGCTTCTTTAATTGCACCATGGGGTGGCAGATTAGTAAGTGTCGTCGAGAACTGATCTTCATTATTCAAAATATACAGTGAACACAGCGCCGCATCAATTGCGGAGTAATCGGATTGTTGCAGACCAGTAACGCTGGTTAAATCAGTAGCACTCCCAACAGTACTAAGGGCATTCTGCAAGGCTTGATTTGCCCAACGTCCGTTAGGGAAGATTAACAGGGCTTGTCTTTGTAAAATGGTTTGATAGGTTGCATATGTACTTCTACCTGGGAATGGGTAGACAATACCGTTGTTTGATCGCCCGATTTTACCAGATCCAGCATAATTCCAAGGTAAGCTGTTACCTGAGCTACCAACACGATTCTTATTCAAGCTGCTAACTACATTACTTGGATCACTTGGATTAGTAGTTGGATCGTAATAGCTACTTATACAAGCAACTGGAGTGAGGCTAACAGCTATGTTGTCGTTATTGAGATTTGAGTTGGGTTCGGTTACTAGCGTTTGGCCGGCGTTAGAGGCGTAGTGGTAGACGACCGAGGCTCGCATCAACAAGTCACCCCTAAGGGCATCCTTGAGGGCAGAACTATAATTAACTGCGCTGGTTACGTTATTATTTGAAGTTGAAGTTGCTGTTGTATTGCCTACGTCTGTCATAGGCATGGTATCTGGCCAGACAGAAATATAAGGTAGGGGTACGGCGCTGCTGCCGATCCCATCTTCTGGCGCTGGAATTGGGGCTGGCGGGGTAGGTAAAAACGAATACTGAACACTACTGGAAGCGGCTGTAGCGTATGGACAACTAGTACTGCCACCACAACGTGAATACGCCGCAGTAGGAGGAATAGTGTATTTAGCACCGTTCCCATTTGTGTTAATCAAGGAGTTTCCATCATCAACATAAATACCTGCACCAGTAACAATCCTCAACCCACCCACGCTATCCGAGGCACTAGAGGGAATAGTTGCAGCGGCTTCTTCCCAAAATCCGTTGCGATTTGATATACCTATGTTCGTAGCTGCCTGGATTTGGGTGTTCCGCCATCTCTGCTGTTGATTAGATGTAGGAGCAGTCCAGTAAATAGGGGTACTACCGTTACTGATTAATTGATTGGTGGTTGTTGTTACATATTCATTACCATCTACCCAGTAGGCAGGTAGATTATTACCAACGGCAATGCGATCGCCTACGTAGGTTTCGGTACCCTCTTCTGCTTGGAGAACTGGGTATGTTTCTTGGAGTTCGGCAGTATTTAAGCTAATTGATGTACCATTGAGGTTATTGGAACTATCTAGAGGTTCACTCCAGCTTGGCGGCGGAGCTAAAATATCAGAAATTGCTGAATTTTGACCAATCCCTGTATATCCAGTTGTTGCGTTCAGACCTGTGGGATCTGGTACTTCGGCATAGGGCACTTGTCGGGTACGATTTTGCAGATAAAGTTGGATTTGGCTGGAGAGGACACTTGCTGCTGTAGTGGTTGTATCTGTATTTTGAACGTTAGCGTTCACACCACTGATTACATCCTGTGGGTAACCAGTTGCTGCAACAGCAGTTTTGTAAGTTTGCCCATTAGTTGCATTTGCACAAGCCGTGCATAATGCTATCCCATCACTCAGCATCTGATTAATTCGGGCTGCGTAGGCAGCATCATTGAATCCAATCTGATATCCACCTGAGCTATTGACTGATTTATTGGTACTATTAATCGATGATGATGTCGGAGTTTGATTTGCACCTTGATAAAGATCAATAGCTACCGAAGGGTAGTCTGACGTTTGATATACTACCCCATTGCCAACATTACCACCAACACTGATCTCTCCGTTTTGTTCATTATAAAAACAGGAGTGTATACTGCTGACTTCAAATAATTCGACAGTACCAGAACTACCTAGCAACAAGTTTGCATTCGTATGGATTCTGCCATTTAAATAGAATGTTGAGTTCTGACCAGTATAACTTTCTAGGTCGTTTTTAAACCAAACTGCATTATTAGGTAGGGGGACTAGGCTACGGTCTTGTTGAAACTCTAAAGCTATGACACCTTTGTCACCCTTGTATACTTCATAGGATTTGCCGTCGGGTGCCGTAGCAGTAGCTAAGTTAGCTTGTGTGTATAATGCTTGTGTAATAGGGACATTCACAACGTATGCAAAAAAGCTTTTTGCTAAGTCACCGGATGCTAACTGATACCAACCAGAGGTACCTACTATGGTCGAAAAGCCAGAAGCATTAGAACAGGAACTGTTAGTCCCACTATTCATTGGTGGAGTTCTAGCTTCTAGGGGGTTCCTTTGTCGATCAAAGTTTCCATCAGTTCCTGTAGGGGGGGAACGAAATTGAATTGAATAAAGAGTGATAGTATCATCTTTACCATTGTTATCCGTATCAACGGCAAATTTCCACCCGCTCTCTAGTGTTTCATCATCTTGTAGGTTATAAGTAGTGTCACTAGGTGGCGTTGTTTCGATAGTGCCATCGCCGTTAATGTCATAAGCTAATTCAATAGCAGTTTCATCTGGCAGGGTATATTTACTTCTTTGAATAGCAGTATATAAGGAGATTTCCGTAGGAGTTCCCTGGGGCAGTGTTGGGTCCTGCAGCAGCGCACCTATTTTCGCCCTTGCCCGATCAACCGCGGGTGTTGCAGCATTGAGAACCACGGTACTTACTCGGACATTGGCAGAATTTTTCGCTCGCTCAAAAGACCGGAACAAGATGACGGCAGTTAGCAACAGGACTATAACTGACACCATAATAATGGTTGGTAACACAAACCCTGAGTTTGCCGACCTTGGTGTCCTCAGTCTAAAGATAGTTCTCAGTAGCCAAACAAGTTGTTTTTCAATTGTAGATACAACCTGCTTGGCAGTTCGTTTGCATAAATTTGCTATTGTTTTGACTAACTGACGTCTCCGGGACATGGATGCTTCCCTTTTAAATGTGGTGGTGATGCGGACTTTTTACACTAAGGATCTGGTCTGCCAAACCTATGGGCACTTGAAGTATAAGTTTTGTCGCCTATAGCTACAAAAAACTCAATCCAACCCAAGTTATAGCATTGATGAAATGTTCATATTCAAGCGGAAAACACTGAAATTTATTACCGAATAATCAAGGACAATAAAAGTCGTTGAGTTGTAAATTTACTTAATATTATGCTGAAATACTGACTTATTTTACCCACATACCAAAGTAAACATATCATCAAAATGTAAAATTAGGCAAATTAAAACCTCCCTGGATGGGGGAGGTAGATTCAGAATATTGAGTTGCTGAAACTTAGTAGTGGTTGAGATTGATGCCGGCTTCCTTTGCCATTGCTTCCAACCCCTTAGTTCCCAGGGTTTTGATGGCTTTGGTGGAAAGCTTTAATCTTACCCAACGATTGCCACCTGCCCACCAAACCCGCTTGTCTTGCAGGTTGGCCTGTTGCAAGCGTTTAGTACGCCGGTGGGAGTGGGAAATTGCAAAGGCATTATTAGCCTTTTTACCTGTTAATTCACAGCGACGGGACACAGCAATTATTTCCTTGAATACAACCTTCCTATTGTAAGCTCCCGAAAGATTACTTGCTAGCCTGTTCTGTCAGCTTAGTTAGTACCTCATTCGATCGCTCAACGAAGGATTTCATCCCATCTACATCCAACCCTTTCTGGGACATCAGTGCTAGGTCGTAGACGTGTTGACAAATGATATTCACCAACTGGTCTGTGGAGGACTGACCTTCACCCTGAATTATACTACCCTGGCTCAGGTAAGCCAAGTTTTGAATCAGTGGGTGGGCAGTATTCACCAGTAAAATGTGGTCATCGGGAAAATCGAGGGATTGCTGTTGTAGTAGGGCACTCATTTCCCGCATCCGTCGCACATATTCTGGCAGAAGGACAATAGCTGGGGGTGTGCCTTGGGGTGTATCGGATTTCAAGGCTTCGGTGCGGATATTCACCCTGGTTTTGTTGATGGCTTTCTCAAATAACTCCTTAATGGACTCACTCCGGGTTTTGTTGGTTTTGGGGTCAACAATCTCCCCAGCTTTGTTTTGATCTAACAGGGTGTTATCTAAGTCGGAGTCTACCCGGGTAAATTTGACGTTCTGGTATTCCCGTTCTAGGAAATTAATAAAGTGGGTGTCGATGAAGGAGTCCATGAATAGGACTTCTAAGCCTTGGTTCTTATGTAGTTCTATGTAAGTAATCTGGGTGGCTTCATCGGTGCTGTAGAAAACTTTATTTTCGTGGCGTTCTTTATTCCGTTCCAGATATTCCTTCAGGGTAGTGTGTGGGGTATTTGTGGTGACATCTTGCCAAGCGTCCCCTTCCTGGGACTGGACCTCAACTGAGGGAGTGTCCCCTAGCTTGGCAGTGGTGCGAAAGATGATAATGTCTTCCACCTGCTTTTTGAATTTCTCGTCATTGAGAGCTCCAAACTTAACAAATGTACCTAAATCCTTCCAAGCACTGATGTACTGTTGGCGATTGTCACGGTAGAGTTCCTTGAGGCGATCACCGACTTTTTTGGCGATGTACTCACCAATTTTCTTCACGGTGCGATCGCCTTGTAAAAAACTCCGGGACACGTTCAAGGGAATATCTGTACTATCAATCACGCCCCGCATGGGTGTGAGAAACTGGGGGATAATCTCCTCACAGTTGTCGCTGACGAAAACTTGGTTGCAGAATAGCTTGATTTGCCCTTTGCTACCATCCACATCCGGGCGCATTTTCGGAAAATACAGTATCCCATTAATAATAAATGGGTAGTCAGTATTTAAATGCACCCACAGTAGGGGTTCTTCTTGAAAAGGATATAAGTAGCGGTAAAATTCTTGATAATCTTCGGCAGTCAAACTATTGGGGGACTCCCGCCAAGGTGCCTTTTGTCGATTTAAAACCTCACCTTCCAACTTAATGGGGACTGGCATGAAGTCGCAGTAGGTCTTGACCAGATTTTGAATCCGTGCCGATTCTAAAAATTCCTCTTCTTCTGACTGAAGTGTCAGGGTGATAGTAGTACCACGGGTGGTCCGGGAGGATTCTTCTAGGGTGAACTGGGGTGAACCATCACAGGTCCAGTGCACCGCTTGCGCTCCTTCTTGGTAAGATAGTGTATCTATTTCTACCTTTTGCGCTACCATGAAGGAGGAATAGAAGCCTAGACCAAAGTGACCGATGATGGGCTGGTCTGACTTGCCTTGATATTTGTGAATAAATTCTTCGGCGCTGGAGAAGGCAACCTGATTGATGTATTTCTTCACTTCCTCCCCTGTCATCCCAATACCGTTGTCGGTGATGGAGAGGGTCTTATGATTTTTGTCGATAGTAATTTGAATTTCAGGTTCGCCAATGTCCCCGTTGTACTCCCCAGCACGGGATACCATCTTCAACTTTTGGATAGCATCGACCGCATTAGAAACCAATTCTCGCAGAAATATTTGGTGATCCGAGTACAGAGACTTCTTGATAATTGGGAAAATATTATCAGTGTGAATACTGATGGTACCTTGTTCTAGCATAACTGAGCGATGTAGACAGAAAGATTCTTAATATCAGGATCTTAAGGGTAACATTGGAGCGATCGCACCTTTGTTTCTGCATTGTTTGCCGCCATATAGAGATGCGGATTTCCCTACCAGTAAAATACACTGCATGTTGTCAGAGAGGAACTTTCGCCGCGACTATGGCTACTTTTTACTTGGCCCTGTTAGGAGTTTCCTATAGGAATCCTACTTGATTTTTGAAATGAACTCAGTATACTGAATTCTCTGTAATCACCTTGGGGCTTGCCTTTTGCTTCTTGCCTGGTACGGAAACAATTTCTCCGAATCAAACCGGATTCCTATATCAAAAACCGTTAATTGGAGCCTTTTAGGATTAGGGATCAGGCAAATATCTAATTTATTTTCCTTAATCTTGACTCCAATCTAGGCATTTATTAGAAATTCGGGCATTCCGTTTCCGCAGGTTGTAAATACTAACATACCAGCTACAACGCCGACACACGTCCGGATAATCACCCTGTTCATGACGTTTAATAATTTCCTCAATGCCTTTACCCCCCCAAATTTCCCATAGGGTAGATTCCTTGAGATCACCGACAATTAGCTCTGCTTCAACATCGCGACAAGCACAGGCATTCACTTTACCATTAGCTAGGATGATGGGCTTCATATACAGCAGTTCACAAGCACCCCGCTTGTAGGGCATAATCACTGGTTCCAATCCCACCTGCTTTAGAGCTTCATCTTTTACTTTTCCAGCCCAAGAATCATAAGCAGTAATAAAGTCAATTTTAATTAGCTTCTGGCTTTTCCACTGACTAAACTTTTCCCACAAATCACCCGTCCATTTTGTTGGTGGACAACGTAAAGCAATTGTTAATCCAGTGGATGAGCCTAAGTTAAATTTAGCCTCTACAAATGCTTCAATGTTTTGACGGACCAGATCAAATCTATCAACACCCATGATTGCTTTGTAAGTTTCCCGGTCAAACCCTCCCCAAGAAACATAGATATTTAATTTATCTCCGTAAGCAAGCAACTGCTCACTAATTGACCGCTTCATCAGAATCGCGTTTGTGTAGAAGTAAAAACCATTGATTTGTGAACGCTGATTCAGGTAATTGAGCCTGTCAAATAGGTAACGGTCTACAAAAGGATCGCCAACTATAGGGGTGAGGGAGACATATTTACCACCCATTGCCACGTACTCATCTATAATACGTTCAAATTCTGCCATTGGCATTGTTTCTTTCGCTCTTTCCATCTGCGGATATGCACAGAAAGTACATTTCGCATTACAAATATTTGTACCTTCAATATGAAGGTTTTTGGGAAGACGACGAATTAGCTTTAGGTCTTCCTGGATTTTCCGCCAACGAAAGCGGAAATTATACTCAGTTGAGATTATATCGAGCCAATAATCAATTCTAGGCTTTAGTATAGGTTTCCAATGCTCTGGTATTAAATTTTTGATTCTATTTAGCATTATTACTAGGTAATATGGGGTAGTGTAATTTTTCGGCATTTTGAATTGATCCTTTTAGCTCATCATACTCCCAGCCAATTAATCCTTGGGTCTCTTGAGAATTATTGTTTATATGCTCCAGTATAGAACTCATAATTTTGGTGTAAAAAACTGCTATCATATCCTTTATTTCGGGGATGTCTACTGGGTGAAAATTTTGGTAAGAGTTTAAACTCACACCTCCAATCAATTTTGGATGAGGAGAGAAAATATCAATTTCTCCCCCTCTCCCTACTCCCTTGCTCCCTATTGGCAAAGTAACTACTCTGCTCGATTAGCTTCCAACCAGTGAACCAAATCATCAATACCTGTAAAATCTAGCAGTGCTTCACCAAGTTTCTCTAAATTAGTCACACTCAGAGAGTGCATTGAGGCAATCACTTCTCCTGGTAACTCCCCCACTCGTTTTTGTAGTAGCCGGAGAATCAGCCTCTTA
>Ga0116227_10010257_pt1 | contig 16468 bp, 20 predicted proteins | sample S1TSphgellanicum_FD_89693 | JGI IMG/M metagenome (GOLD analysis project Ga0116227, IMG submission 89693) | Host-associated microbial communities from peat moss isolated from Minnesota, USA - S1T2_Fb - Sphagnum magellanicum MG | ecosystem: Host-associated > Plants > Peat moss > Unclassified...
ACCTCGCCACGAGCGACCAGCCGGTCGTTGACCAGCACGTCGATCGGCGCGCCCGCGGCGCGATCGAGTTCCACGATCGAACCTTTGCCGAGTTTGAGCACGTCGCTGACGCGCATCGTGCAGCGTCCGAGCTCGGCGCTGACGCCGAGCGACACGTTCATCAGCAGATCGAGATTCTGCGACTCGTCGCTCACGAGGCGCTCGCGGCCGCGCCGCCGCCGATGCGCAGCGCACCGCGGCCGCCGGCGACACCGCAGGCGCCGCGCGCGAACGCCACGTCGCCGAAAAACAACACGCCACCGTCGTCGAGCGGGGCATCCAGGGTCAACGTGGCGGCGGGCGCGAGCCGCGCGAAGTCGCCGGTCGCGATGCGGCCGGTTCCGACTCGCACCCGGCCGTGTAACTCGACGTTGGCCAACGCTTCGAGTTCGATGCAGTCCGCGACGTCCGCGGCCGGATCGCGCGTGAGCCCGAAGCCGATGGCGAACGGTTCGCGAGCCGCCGCGCGCACTTCGAGGTACGTTACGAGTTCGATTGCGGCGCGCTCAGGCGTTTCGCGCGTGACGGCGCCGAGCGCGCCGCACAGCGAATTGCAGAGCGGCACGATGCCGAGCATGACGCGCTCGAGCGTCGCCCGCTCGATGGCCGAAAGCGGCGTGCCCTCGCGCCGCTCGTTCTCGCCGAAGGCCAGCGCCACGAGACGCCGCGCGTCGCCGGGCCGCACGCACACGAAGCCGTCGCACAGGCGGCCCCGCACCCGCAAGATCGTCGCGCCCTGCAGCAGCACCGCGCGCTCCTTGGGTCCGGGGACGGCGGGCTCGCTGAGCGCCACGTCGAGGTCGCTCGCGAGCGCGCGGGCGAGGTGCTCCCGCACGCCGTTCGCCACGACACAGGCGGCCGAGAGCGGCAAAGTCGAGCGGGGCACGAAGACCGGCTTGCGCCACGGTCGTCCGCTCTCGCCCGCAACCGCGCCGAACGTTAATAACTGAATCATTTGACCAGATCCATCACGGCCTTCTCGGCGCCCATGCGTCCGCGGAACGCGGTGCGCATGGCGCCGTATGCGATGTAGGCGTCGTCGAGGCGCTCGAGGCCGGCCAACAGATCGAGCCGGCCCAAGTCGCGCGCCTGCGTCAGCAGCACCGGAAACCCGCTCGTGCCGGGACTTCCGATGCGCGGCGCGACGCCGGGGGGAGCCTTGACGCGAGTCGCGTCGAGGCGCACCGGCTGCGTTCCGGCCGGGAAACGGGCGAGCGCGACGCGCCCCACCGTCACCCGCTCGGCGCGCCGGTCGCCGCTGCGCGGATCGATGGCGAGGCGGTCGTAGACGAACGCGCCGTCGGGATCGATGCGCGGGCGCCCCACGCCGCCCAAGGCCGCGTCGTGCGGATCGATGCGCAACGGCGCGAGGGCCCGCCCGCCATCGGGAAATCCCAGCACGCGCGTGCCGCCGGCCGCGCACAGCCAGCCGTCCTTGACGGCGAAACCTCCATCGCGTCCGTAGGCAATCGCGCCGCTGCCGTCGCCGGTTAGGAAATACGTTCCCTCCGGCGCGACCACGGCCAGCGGATCGCGCCAGGCGACGACCCGCGTCGGACCCGTAACGTCGCCGGCCTCGGGGGCGAAGCCCGCGACATCGGCGTGCGCGACGTCGCGCCGGCGCGCTTCGATGCCGGCGAGTCCCGCCTGGCCGCCAAAATCGATCACGGTTGCGCTCCGCCGAGAGCCCGAACGGACGCGCGAACCGAGTCACCATGCTCGTGCATCTGCGCGGCCGCCAGCGCCAGCGCGAGCCGGACCGCGCTCTCGACCGCGGGCCGGCAGACCGCGACAACGTGCAAGGTCGGGCCGTCGCGACGCAACAACAGCGCAACCCGCTCGCCGGCCACGCCGACCGTTAGCGAGGTTCGTAGCGGCGCGTGCCGGCGCGCGACCGTCGGCGACGCGTTGCCCGGCGCGCGGGCGCGGACGGCCCGCGCGGGCGCCCACTCGCCGCCACCGCGCGGCAACGTCCGAGGAGCGCCACGCAAAGGCGCTGCCAACGCCGGCGAGCTGCCGGATGCGTTAGCGCCGCGGTCGCTGCCTTGCAGCCCGCGAGATCCGCCAACGGCGAGCGCGCCCGCGGGAGCCTGCCTCGCACGGCTCGCCGGCGGCGCGGACGCCTCCTCGCTCAAGTGCAGCGCTGAAAACCACGCTTGGGATAGCGAGCGGCGGTCGGTGTACGGCAAACGCGTGCGGACGACGGCGATCGTCCGGCTTTCGTCGGTTCGATTCACGGCACTCCCTCGGATGGCGGCGGCAGGTCCCCGGTGGGGTGGCGCTAGCGTACCGAACGCGCGCGGCCGCGCGATGTTCGATTTGTTGCGCTTCGTTGCGCAACCCGAACCCGATCGTTAGATCCGCATGTGGCCGTCGTTGAACTCGGCGCCGCGCACGACGTACATCGCGTCGTTGGCCAGATCGAAGGTGATCTGGAAATTTCGCAGGAGACCGAGGCCGACGTTGCCCGCGTCGAAACGGTCGGCGAACGCGCCGCTGGTCGCGAGCATGACGTCGGTGTCGGCGTGGTAGATCGGAATCGTGCCCAGATCCAGGCGTTCCAGAGCGGAGCGGTACGACGCCGTCTCGCCGCCGATCCCGAAGCTCTTGCGGCTGTTGGTCGTGAACGGCACGATGCCGGGATGTTTGTCGACGAACGGCTTGTACAGCAAGAGCTCGCCCGCGTTTCCGGTATCGATGATGAACTCGGCCTGCGTCGTCGCGTTCACGCGCAGCTCCGCTTCGGGGAACGCGCGGTCGACTTGCAACGGAATCTTCTCACCTTGCGGCGTTAGCGAACCCGGCACGGCGAGCGTCATCGTGCGCGCGTCCGGATCGATCCGCACCGTGGACGCGGCGAAAAACGGATAGCCGAGAATCCCGTCGATGCGGAAGGCGCCGTCGGTCGAGGCGCCCAGATCGATCGTCGTGGCCACGACGTCGCGCAGCCGCCCCCGGCCGATGTCGAGCTCGTCGACCTTCGCCAACTGCAGGCCGCCGGTTCGCGTCGCGCCGCTGGCTTCGAGCGCGCCGACCGCGTTCAAGCCTAAATCCGCGGCCACGCGTTTGTCGATCAGGATGTTCTGCGCGCCGGTGTCGAGGAGGAACGTATACGTGTGGTTCGCGATGCGAACCGGCGCGAACAGATGACCATCGTGGTACTGGACCGCCACGGTATCCGGCGCGGTCAACTCGATGCGACGCGCGACGAGAGGCGCGAACACCGCGGGGTCGATCGTCGGCGCCAGATCGACGGTCGCCGTCGTTTCGGTCGTGTCGAAGGCATGGTCGCCGTCGGACGCGACGGTCTTGAACGGAAAGCGATGGCCGCCGACCGAGCGCCAATCCGAGAGATCGATCGTCGTGCGGCCGTCATCGTCGTCGTAGGCGATGCGCACCGGCAAGTTCGTCTGCGCGTCGAGATAGAGCGTTTCCGTTTCCCCGTCCTGCGCCGTCACGTCGACCGCGAAGGTCTGCCGGCCGCCGATCGTTTGGCGGCCGCGCAAGACGCAGCGGTCGGGCGCCTGCGCGAAGTCGCCCGAATCGATGAAGCGCTGCGTGCGGGCGCGTCGCGCGAGAATGCCGGTGAACTCGCGGACGTCGCCGTCGGAATCCGCGAACCACAGACGCTCGCCGATCCGCAGCGTCTTCTCGCCGCGCGGTCCGAGGTTCTGATCGGTCCGTTCGCGGTCGCCGTCGATCCAGGTGTGGAAAGCACCGGTGAGACCGCCGCCGGTAAGGGTGCCGGTGCTCTCGAACCGGTCGATTTCAGGCGAAGCGGCATCGTCGACGGCGCGCGCGTACCGGCTCAGCAGGTCACGTAAGTCGGGCAGCGGCGGCTGCCGGGCGTCGCCGCGGGTCCCTTGGGCGGCAACCAGCAGCGCGCTAAGGAGCGCGCAAGCGGCGATACGCGTCCAGGACGCGCGCGACGTAAGCGCGCGTTTCGGCGAACGGCGGGATACCGCCGAAACGCGCGACCGCGCCCGGACCGGCATTGTAGGCCGCAAGAGCCAAGCGCACGTCGCCCCCGAAGCGATCGAGGAGCTCGCGAAGATACAGCGCACCGCCTCGAACATTCTGCGTAACGTCGTACGGGTCCGTGACGCCGAGCGCCTGCGCGGTAGCCGGCATCAGCTGCATGATCCCGGCGGCGCCGCTGCGCGAGCGCGCGCCCGGATCGCCCGCGGACTCCGTTTGGGCCACCGCGGCGACCAGCGACGGATCGACGCCGGCGGCGCGCGCCGCTTCGCGCACCAGCACGCCGGTCGCGCGCGCCACGCCATGTGCGAATGCCCGGTCCGCGCGAGCGGCTATAGGCGGCGTTGCGGCGTCGCCCGCGATGTCGGCCATGCGGCGCACGACGGCGGCAACGTCCGCGTCGACGCTCACGCCGCGCACCTCAGCGCGAGCGCGACTTCGCGTAGCGCGACCCGCGTTTGTTCGAACGAGCTGAAGTCGCGATGGTGCAGGAAGGCCGCCAGCGCCGGCTCCGCCGCGACGGCCGCCGCTAGCGCCGGGTCGCCGCGTTCCGCGAAACCAAGTGCGCGTGCATCGCTCGTTTCGGCCAACCGCGCGAGCGCGGCTCGCACGGCGGCGGCGTCGCGTTCGTGGTCGGCCGCGACCACGTCGCGCATCGTGCGGCTGGCGCTCGCGAGCACGTCGATCGCCGGGAAGCGGCCCGCGCGCGCGAGTTCGCCCGAAAGCACGACGTGACCGTCGAGCAGCGAACGCGCGGCATCGGCCAGCGGTTCGCGTTCGTCGCTGCCGTCGGAGAGCACCGTCGCGAGCAACGTGATCGAACCGCGCGCCGCATTGCCCGCACCTTCGAGGTAGCGGGCCGTCTGCGCCCAGACCGCCGCCGGATACCCGCCGCGGCCGACCGGCTCGCCCAGCGACGTGCGCAGTTCGCGCAGTGCGTTGGCATAGCGCGCCAAGCTATCGAGGACCAGCAACACGTGGAGCCCGCGATCGCGAAGCGTCTGCGCCGCGGCGAGCGCGACGCCGGCGGCGCGCACGCGTTCGGCGGCGCTGCGATCGCTGGTGGCGCAGATCGCGGTCGTGCGCCGGTCCAGACACGCCAACCAGCGCTGTGCCTCGCGGCCCCGCTCACCGATGAGGCCGAGTACCACCGCGTCCGCTCGCGCACCGCGCACGATCGATTCGAGCAACGTGGTCTTGCCGGCGCCGGGCGCGCCGAAAAAGCCGATCCGCGCGCCGCGGCCGAGGGTCAGCAGGCCGTCGAGGACGCGCACGCCGGTGCAGAAAGCAGCGCGCACCGCGACGCGCTCGCGGGGCAGCGGTGCCGAGCGGGCCGGCGCCCGCGCGACCGTGAGCTCGAGCGGCGGGCCATCATCGAGCGGCGCGCCGGCAGCATCCAGGCCACGGCCGAGCGCCGCGCAACCGAGCGTCGGCCCCAACCCGGGATCCGACTCGACCCGGTCGCCAACGCCGATGCCCGCCGGCGCTCCGAATGGAACCACGGTGGCGCGTCCGCGCCGGACCGCCACCACCTCGCCGCCCAGTGGCGCGCCGCGGGAGAGGATCCGCACGCTGTCGCCGACGCGCGCGCCGGGCAGGGCAACATACAGCATCTCCCCGGTCGCGCGCAGGACGCAACCGGTCGCGCGCGCGATCACGCGGCCTCGCGCAACGCCGCGGCGACGAGCGACTCGAGCCGAAAGGCCAGTTGCGATTCGAAGGCGCCGTCGCGCACTTCGACGATCGCGTCGCCGGCGCGCAAGTTCGGCTCGACGCGAATGGGGAGTGAGGAGCAGACGCGGCCGGCGTCGGCCGCCGACAGCACGAGCGCGAGTGGTTCGCAAGCGGCGAGGCCGGCCACGAATCGCCGGACCAAAGCGCCGGTGTCGCACGGGGCGAGCGCCAGTTCGCGTCCCAAGATCTCGTCGGCCAGGCCGCGCAAGAGTCGCGCGCTCGCACGCTCGAACGCTTCCTGCGCGGCTGCCCGCAGGAGCGCGAGATCGCCCGCCAACGTACCGGCACCATCTCCCGGGGCCATCTCTTCAAGCGCCGGCACGGCCGGCGCGACGGGCGGCGCGACCGCGGCCTGCATGGCGGCGCCGCCCGCCCGCAGCAAGACCGCGAAGGGAACGAAGCGCTCGTCATCCACGGCGCAGCACCGTCTCATAATCGGGGACGGCCGGCGCGGCGGCCCGTGACATGCGCTGGATAATCGCGGCGCGCTCCTCGGGCGGATACATCTCGAGCACGGCCGTCGCGGTGGCGGCGGGCAGCGCGCTGATGATGGCGGCGGCCGTGTGCGGCGGCTCGTCGGCGAGTGCGCCGCGCACGTGCGCCGGCGGAAAATTCGCGATGGCCTGCGCGCGCCGCGCCGAGGTCAAGCGCTGCACCAGCGCCGTGCACGCGGCGCCGAGCGGTTTGATGCCGACGCGTAGCGACGCCAAGGCCGCCGCGGCGAAGATCGCGGGCGCCGCCAGGGCCTCGAAGGCGCCCGCCAGCGCCGCCACGGTCAGATTGCCGGCAGCGGCCGGCTCGCGCGGGAAGGCGACTTCTTCAACGTGCAGGGAATCGAGATTCGGACCGAGGCCCAAGGTTCCGATCGCGAGCGAGCGGACTTTGGCGAGGTCCGCGTGCCGCGCGGCGTCGACGGCCACGGCCACGGAAACCCGCTCGTCCGCGCCGGGCGGCGTCTCGACGCGCTCGTCGCGGACCTCGCTCCCGCGATCGAGCGATGCCGTCGATTTGGCGTAGGCTTTGCTCGGGCTCTTGAAGCGCTCGTCATTGGTCACCGCGTCGATCGGCCGGCCGCCGAGCGGCTTGCGCACGACGTCGCGGATTTCGCGCGTGCGGGAATCGTAGGCGACGTGCACGCGCACGATCGAATTGCCGGCGCCCAGCGCGACGTCGAGGACCGACTGCAACGAGCCTTGCAGTGTCTGCGCCTGCTCCGAGTCCGCGGCTGTCGCGTCGTCCAGCGCCGCACCACGGTCGTCGAGTAACGCCACGTGCTTGGCGTCGAGGCCCGGCACGCCCGCGGCCACGAACTCGCGCACGCCTTCGAGCGTTTCGCGCGAGAGATTCGCGCCGGGCCGCAAGGTCAAGCGGACGGACGCCGTCGTGGCTGCCGGCGCTTCGTCGGCGAAGCCCGTCTCGCGCGCGGGGGCGACGATCACTTGCGCGTCGTCGACGCCCGCGACCCCGCGCAGACCGCTCGCAAGGTCGCCGGCCAAACCTTCGCGCTGCTGCGCGTCGAGCACGGACTGCGGCGTCAGCGGTCCGGCCTTGGCGAGCGCCTCCGCCGACGAACCCAGGTGGGCGTGCGGGATGCCGGCCAGCGAAAGCTTTAGCAATATTTCATTTCGGCGCGCGGAGTCGACGCGCACGTTGTCGGGCAAGGCCGCGAACGGGACGTTCCAGGCCGCCAGCCGTTCGACGACCTCCTCGACCTGATCCGAACCGAGCGGCGTCGCGAAGAGCGCGACCCGCGTGTCGCGCTGCGACAGCGCCGCGAACGCGATGGCCGCGAGCAGCCCCGCCGCGAGCAGCGCGGCGGCGAGCCGTTGTTTTACCGGTAAAGCATTCCAGCGCTCGACAAGAGCCCAAGGCGAAGCAGGGGTTGCCGCCACGTTAGATCTGCATCCCCAGGATCGTGGTGAGACCTTGCGTCACCCGCGAAGCGGCCGCACTCGCCAGCGCCAGCGCGATGTCGGCGCGCGCGCGCTCGACGACCATTTCCGCTAAGCCGCCGTGCCCGCTTGCGAACGCTCGCTCTGCGGTGTCCGCGCGCGAAAGGGCGCCTTCGGCGCCGTCCAATGCCTGCTGCAGCGCGCCGGCGAACCCCGCGCCGGGAGAGCCGCCCGGCGGGAGCGGCGCGTCGTCGCCCGCTCCGTTCAAGGGGACCACGGTCATTGCAAGCGCCCCATGTCGATCGTGCGTTCGGCCAAGCGCTTTCCGGCGTCGAACACCGACGCATCGGTTTCGTACGCGCGCTGCGCGTCGAGGACGGCGACCATTTCGGTCATCGCGTCGACGTCGACGCCGCGTTCCGGCACCGCCCCGAGGAAACGCACCGGCAAACCGGCGTCGTCGAGATCCGAGCCGGGTTCGCCCGAATCGTCGTCGTCAGCGAGCGCGAAGCGCGGCACCATCCGCTCGAAGACTCCGGCGCCGGGAGTGGCTTCGGCCGCGGCCACGTTGCGCGCGGCGACGTCCAGCGCGGCGCGCTGCGCGTCCATGCCCGCCGCGGCGGATTGCAAAATATCGAACTCGTTCATGGCGCTTAGCGTAGCCGGTACGCGTTGACGAAACGTTGCCGCGGCGCTGCCGGCTACTTCGCGACGCTCTTGAGCTCTTCGAGCCGCGCGTGCAGCGCGGCGGCCAGCGCGTCGGCGAAGATCGCCTCACGCGCGACGCCGGCCGCGCGCAACGGTGCGCCCGGCACGCCCGAGGTATTCGCTCGAGCGCTTTCCCGCGCAAGCGCGTTGAGGCGGTCACGCGCGGCCGAGGCCGCGCCAAGGAGTGCGGGAGGAATCAGTTCCATGCCGAGATGGTACGCTCGACGTGTGAACGCGCGCGTCACGGGCGATTGCCGATTCACGCGAAGCGACCTTCCGGACGGTTAACGTCCGCACGTTCGACAACCGAAGAGAAGAGTGACACACGATGCATTTTGCCGCTTGGAACACCGCTTTCGCGCTCGCGCCCCGAGCGCTGCCTGCATTGGCCGATGCGCTGCCGTTGCGCTTCGCGTTATCGCCTGGCCGGCAAGCCGCGACGTCGTGACCGCCCGCGGCTTCAGCGCGCATCGGCGCTGCTACTACGTATGGTAACGCGCGATCGCCGCGACGGCGACGAGCAGCGCGTCGTCAACGAGGCGCTGGCGCTCCTGCGCGCGCTCCCCGAAGTCGCGGGCAGCGAGGCGGCGAGCGCGGCGCTCGGTGAACTGGCGCGCCGCGTCGACCCGGCGCGCGTCGGAAAAGCGCAACGCTTCGCGGAAGCGTCGAAATTGGTAAACGCGTCGCTCGACGTCGAAGCGGTCGTGCGCAATTCGCTGCGCGTCGCGATCGAAGTGATGGACGCGGAACGCGGTTTCATCATCTTACGCGATGGGCGGGTGGCCGCGGTGCATGGAATGGAGCGGTCGGCGCTCGACGGCGAGGGCGAATCCGGTGCGCGCGCCGTCGCATTGCGCGCGCTCGAGGGCGGCGAGCCGGTGTTTACGACCGACCCGCCGGCGGACGCGCCGCGCTCGCTCGTGGCGCCGATCGTGCCGCTGCACGTCCGCTCGATCGCTTGCGTTCCGCTCCGCGTGCGTGGCGGGACGGTCGGTGCGATCTACCTGGATTCGCGCAACGCGCCCGGCCTTTTCGCCGGCGGCGACCGCGAAACGTTGGCGTCGTTCACGCACCAGGCGGCACTGGCGATCGAGAACGCGCGCATGTTCGAACAGGAACGCGAACGCGCCGCTCGCATCTCGGCGCTGCAGGCCTTTCAAACGCGCATTCTGGAAGCGATTGCGAACGGCGTCATCACGCTCTCGGCCAAGCGGGAGATAACCACGTTCAATCGCGCGGCCGAAACGACGTTCGGCATCGCGAGCGATCAGATGAACGGAAAATCTGCCTTGGCGATCGGCGCTTCGATTCCGGAGTTCCCGGAATTGCTCGACACGTTCTTCAGCAGCGGCGCGGTGTCGCTGCGCGCCGAAGTCGAGGCGGAGCGCACCGACGGCAAACCGCTCGTGTTGGAGATCCGCCTTTCGCCGCTGGCCGGTCTCGACGGCACCGGCGTCGCGATCGTCGTCACCGACGTGACGCAGCAGCGCAAGCTCGAGGAAGCCCACGCCGCCGAAGTCCAGAAGGCCGAGCGCATCCAGGAGTCGTTCTCACGCTACTTGGCGCCGCACGTGGTCGATTCGCTCGTCCACGATCCCGATTCGATCCGGCTCGGCGGCGAACGCAGCCGCGCGACCATGTTCTTCGCCGACGTGCGCGGCTTCACGTCGATGGCCGCGACCTTGCCGCCCGAGCGCGTCGTCGAAATCCTGAACGGATATTTCGAGGAAGCGGTGCGCATCGTCTTTCAACACGAGGGGCTACTCGACAAATTTTACGGCGACGGCGTCATGGCCGTGTTCGGCCCGCCGCGCGTGCGCGAGAACGACGCAGCGCGCGCCGTGGCCGCCGCCATCGCCCTTCACGACGTTGTCGCCGAACTCGGGCCGCGTATCAATTACCCGCTGGAGATCTCCGTGGGCCTCGCGACGGGGGTGGTCGTCGCCGGCCATTTCGGCAGCGCCAAGCGCATGGACTACACGGTGATCGGCGACGCCGTCAACCTCGCGAGCGGGCTGCAAAGCGCCGCGCCGGCCGGCGCGATTTACTGTGACGCGGAAACGATCGCCGCAGCCGGTCCGATTTCGCGACCGCTCCGCCGCTTAGCCGCGCGCATCAAAGGCCGCAGCGAACTCGTCACCGCGTACGCGATCTTGCGCGAGTAACGAGCCGAAGCCGAACCGGTGTCCGGGTTTAGCGCTTCGAGAACTGGAAGCGCTTGCGGGCGCGCTTGCGGCCGTACTTCTTCGACTCTTTTTCACGCGGGTCGCGGGTCAATAGGCCGTTCTTGCGCAGCGACTCCCGGAACGATTCATCGATTTCCAGCAGCGCGCGCGCGATGCCGTGGCGCACGGCGCCCGCTTGGCCGGCCACGCCGCCGCCCTCGGTCTTGACGCTCACGTCGAAGCGCGAGCCGGTTTGCGTGACTTCCAGCGGTTGGCGAACGATCTGGAGCAGCGACTGGCGGGGGAAATACTCGTCGACGGGCTTGGAGTTGATCGTGATCACGCCTTGGCCGATGGTCATCTTGACGCGGGCGACGGCGCGCTTGCGGCGGCCGGTGCCGCCGAACTGTTCGATCGATTCCACCTAGACGAGCTCCTTCGGCTGCTGCGGGGCGTGCGGATGGTCCGCGCCCGCGTAAACTTTGAGGCGGCGCAACTGGACGTCGCGCATGCGATTGGTCGGCAGCATGCCGCGCACCGCTCGCTCGATCAGACGCTCGGGATACTTGCGCTTCACGTCGAGCGCCGTTTCGGTCCGCAGGCCGCCCGGGAAGCCGCTGTGGCGGTGGTAGACCTTCTGCGTCCACTTGTTGCCGCTCAGCTCGATCTTGTCGGCGTTGAGCACCACGACGTGGTCGCCGTCGTCGATGTGCGGCGTCCACGAGGGCTTGTGCTTCCCGGAAAGCGCTTTCGCGATGCGCACGGCGAGCGTGCCGAGCCGCTGGCCGGCCGCGTCGACCACGTACCAGTCGTGCTGGGTCTCTGCCGTCTTCTGTTGGTAGGTGCGCATGAACCGGGCTTTCGTGGGAGGAGACGAGCGAAAATCGACCCCGAGGGGCCGGAACAACCCTCGAATATTACCGAAACCGGCTTCCCGTGTCAAACTCTTTAAACGGCTTCGCGCCCGGCATTCCGGCCGCGGACTCCCGCGGCACTCCGGGGGCGGCCCACCTTCGCGTGGCGCCAGGTGCGGGCTCGCGGCTCGGTGGTTACAGGCCCGACTGCGCCAGGAGCCGCAACGCCCCGACGTCGAGCACGAGCATGCCCTTGAGGCGGCCGCCCTTCACCAACCCCCGTCGCGCGAATTCGGCTACGGTCGACGAACAGGTCTCGCGGGTCGTGCCTGCCAGCCGGGCCAGATCTTCCTGGGAGAGCGGGACGTCGAGCCGGATGCCTCCCGCGCCAGGCACGCCGTAGTCGTTTGCCAGATCGAGTAGGCTCGCCGCCACGCGCGCCTCGACGCCCGCGCGGCTGAGCTCCTCGAGTTTGCGCTGCAACCGCGTCACGCGCCGGCCGACCGACGCGGCCAGCTTGAGGTGGAGCTCGGGCGCGGCATCGGCGCGCCGGTTCCAGGCGTCGGCGGAGAGGAGCAGCACGTGGCCTTCGGAGAGCGCCTCGGCCCCTGTTTCAGCCGAGCGGTCGCCGAAGGCGGCCCCCGGCGCCAGCACGTCTCCACGCCCGGCGAGCCCCAACGTTACGTCGCGCACGAACGCCGCGTTGCGGAAGATCCGAAAGTAGCCGCCGATCACGATCGTCATCGTCGGACCGTCCAGGGGCAAGATGGAACGGCGGGCAACCAGTTCGACCCGTCCGTCGGCGGACAGCCGATCGATGTCGTCCGAACCCAGCACGCCGACGCGCGTCGGGATTGGCGGAGCTTTCACGCGCACGGGTTTCGCGGCCGGACCCTTCTTAGCCCACGCGACGGGTGAACCTCCGGCAAGCGGTAAACGACCAGCGCAGCCCATGTTCGACGCGCAAGACCTCTTCGAACTCTCGGAAGCGGAGATCGACGAGTTGCCGTTCGGTCTGATTTCGGTCGACCACGACGGCAACATCGAACAGTATAACAGCTACGAATCGCGGCTCGCGAGGCTCTCGAAAGAACGCGTGATCGGCCGGAATTTCTTTCGTGACGTGGCCCCGTGCACCGCGGTGCAAGGCTTCATGGGACGCTTCGAACGATTCGTGCAAGCGGAGGGCGACGCGGCCGAATCATTCGATTACGTCTTCCCGTTCACGTTCGGGCTTCAGCACGTCAACATCACGTTTCTGCGCAGCGCGAAAAATCGCGAAGTGAAGATCCTCGTCAACCGCTACGACGACTGAGCGGTCCGCGCGCCGACGTGAAATGCGGATAGACGACCTCAGTGAGGCACAGACCTTGCGCGGGCGCGGTGAAGCCCGCGGCGCGGCGGTCGCGGGCGGCGAGCATGGCGGCCACGTCCTCGGGCGCGCGGCGCCCCGCGCCGACGTCCAGCAGCGTGCCGACGATCACGCGGACCATGCGGTGCAAGAAGCCCGCCCCGCGCAGTTGAAAGCGCACGAGTTCGCCCTCGGCTTCGAGATCGATCGCGTGCAAGGTACGCACGGTGCCGCCGCGTTCGGGCAGCACGCCGCAGAACGTGACGAAATCGTGCTCGCCGAGCAGATGCGCCGCGCCCGCACGGATGCGCGCGAAATCGAGGGGGCGGTACTCGTGGTGCGCGAACCGGCGTAGCACGGCCGACGGATCGCGCCGGTTGAGAACGTCGTACGTGTAACGCCGTTCGGTTGCCGAGGCTCGCGCCGAAAAGCCGTCGGCCTCGAGCGCGGCGTCACGGGCCGTCAGATCCGGCGGTAGCGCCGAATTGAGCGCGATCGCGAGCTTCTCGATCGGAAAGGCGTCGTGAGACACGAACGACACGACCTGGCCCGATGCATGGACGCCGGCATCGGTGCGGCCGGCGCACGTCACCTTTACGGGACGGTCGAAGAGGCGGGAGAGGGCCCGTTCCAGTTCACCGGCAACCGTCCGCAGCTCGGGCTGGAACTGAAAACCGCAGAAGTCCGTGCCGTCGTACTCGACGACGACACGGTACGTCCGGAGGGCGATCGTTAGACCGCGGCGGGAGTGCGGCGGGGCACGGCGCGCTTCTCGTCGAGGTCAAGAACGTCGGCCCAGGTAACGACGTCGGTCCGGTCGGGTGCGACCGAGGCACGCAGCTCGAGGAAATATTTCTCGGAGTCGCTACCCGGCTCGGGCCGATATCCGAGGAAATTGGCGTTCCATTCAGCGATTTCGGCGGCCGACTTCTTCTTGGCAAACGTTTCCGCGTAGGCCTCGATGTCGGCGTCGCTCTTGGCGTCTTTGACCACCTCGAGGAATTTTTCGTGGTCGATGCCGAGGAAAGCGAAAACGCCTTGGTCCATCGGGCAGTTATAGTGGTACTCGCCGATGTCGCCGTTCAGCTTGGCTTTGGCCTTGTCTGTCGTCCGCCCCAGCATGACGACGCCCGCGATCTTGTCCCTGACGCTGCGAGGATAGGTCTTGGTTAAGTCCATGGTTGCTCCTTGAAAACGTGGATTGCTCCGGCACGTTGGACCTTGACCGGAGCCGCGGGGTTGCGCCCGCGGCGCCCAGGCCGCCTGGCTTCGCCCTTCGACAGGCTCAGGGTGACACGACCCTTCACGACGTCTTCCGACGGCGGCGGTACGATCGGCGCGGTGACCCCCGGGCCACCGTGCGGAGGCCCTGTATCCGGCCGATCGGATCGTCGTGCTCGAGGGCGCTCCCGCGCGCAGCACCCTCGAGATCACGGTTCCCGCGAATCTGCGGCGCTCGCGCCACGCCGACCTGGGCTCCGCGCGGATCGAACTGCTAGCGGCGCTCGGCGTCGGCGAAACGAACGGCGGATCGGCCGGCGGCGGATCGGCGCGCTGCGGCTAGCAACCTGAATTCGGCGCGCATCGCCACAACGACCGCAGGACTCGAGCGACTTTCCAGCGGAGGTCCGGACATATGAGTACGACCGGCGTCACGACCGAACCACGCACAACGCTGCGCGTGTTCGCCGAAGGCCAATCGCGCGAACCGTTACGCGAATTGACCGACCTAGCGTCGATTGCCGGCGAATTAGCCGAAATCGGCGTTCGCTTCGAGCGCCTCGAAGTCGCGGCCACCCTGCCGCCGAAGGCGGACCAGGCGACGATCCTGGCCGGCTATCGCGGCGTGCTCGAGCACGTCGCGCGACTAGGCGACTACTCGACGGTGGACGTCTCTCGCATCGGCAAGGGCGTGCCCGATCCCGCGGCGGCACGCCGGAAATTCTTCGCCGAGCACCGTCACAGCGAAGATGAGGTACGCTATTTCGTCGACGGTTCGGCCGCGTTCTACCTGCGCTTGAACGAGCACGTGTATCAGATCGTCTGCACGCGCGGCGACCTGCTGAGCGTGCCCGCCGGAACCAGGCACTGGTTCGATATGGGCACCCGGCCGGAATTCACGGCGATCCGCTGGTTCAAAGATTCCGCCGGCTGGGTCGGCCACTACACGGACGATCCGATCGCCGAGCGCTTCCCAGCCTACGATCGGTAGCCGATCGGATCGGCCGTCTGACGGGTTCTCGGCGGGCGGCGATGCGCGTATGCTGCGCGGGTGATCTTGACCGCGGTCGCGTTCTTCGTAATTCTCCTCATCACCGTAAAGCCGCTGGGCGGGTACATCGACGATGTGTTCGCGGCTCGGCGAACGTTCGTCACGCCGATCGTGGCGCCGCTCGAGTCTGCGATCTACCGCGCTTGCCGGATCGATCCCGAGGCCGAGATGCCCTGGCGGTCGTACTGTTTCGCGCTGCTCGCGTTTTCGCTCGCCGGCGTCGTTTCGGTCTACGCGGTGCTGCGACTGCAGGCGTTCTTGCCGCTCAATCCGCAACACTTCGCGGGATTCGCTCCCGATCTGGCGTGGAATACCGCCGTCAGCTTCGCGACGACGACCGACTGGCAATTCTACTCCGGCGAAAACTCGCTAGGCTATCTCGCGCAAATGGCCGCGCTCGCCTGGCAGAATTTCATGGCCGCAGCGCTTGGGTTGGCCGTCGCGATCGCGCTGGGGCGAGGAATCGCGCGTGAGAACCGCGCGACGCTCGGAAATTTTTGGGTCGACCTGACCCGCGGCACGCTCTACGTGCTGCTGCCGCTCTCGATCGTCTTCGGGCTGCTGTTCGCCTGGCAGGGCGAACCGCAAAATTTCTCCGGCTACCGCGCGGTCACGACCTTGGACGGCGCGGTGCAGACGCTCACCGGCGGGCCGATGGCGTCGCAGGAGAGCATCAAGCTGCTTGGCGGCAACGGGGGCGGCTTCGTCGGCGCGAACTCGAGCTCACCGAACGAAAACCCGACCGCACTGAGCAATTTCTTGCAGCTGCTGGCGATGTTCCTCATTCCAGCCGCGCTGACGTACACGTTCGGCCGGATGGTCAAGGACCAACGCCAAGGCTGGACGCTCTTCTGGTCGATGTCGGCGCTGTTCGCCGTCGGCGCGGTAGCGGCGTCCGTTTGCGAGCTGCAGGGCAATCCGCTCGTCCACCATCTCGGCGTCGCCGGCGGCAATTTGGAAGGCAAGGAAGTGCGCTTCGGCGTCGCCGACGCCGGACTGTCGCTCGCGGTCGCGACCGATTCGACCGTGGGCGCCGGGAACTTCACGTACGACTCGCTCATGCCGCTCGGCGGCCTGGTCGCGCTAGGGAACATGCAGTTGGGCGAGGTGGCCTTCGGCGGCGTCGGCAGCGGCCTCTACGGGATGCTCGCGTTCGTGCTGCTGACCGTCTTCGTCGCCGGGCTGCTCGTCGGCCGGACGCCCGAATATCTCGGGAAGAAACTCGAGCGCCGCGAGATCTTACTCGTGATTCTCGCGCTGCTGGCGTTTCCGGTCTCGATCCTCGTGCCGGCGGCCATCGCGGCCGTTGCGCCCGCGGGCCTCGCGACCCTTGGCAGCGACGGCCCGCACGGCTTCTCGGAGATCGTCTACGCCTTCTCGTCGGCAGCCGCCAGCAACGGCAGCGCGATGGCCGGTCTCGGACCCAACACGTTTTACAACATCATGCTCGGACTGGCCATGGAAGCCGGACGCTA